>Ga0187827_10006178_pt1 | contig 13784 bp, 12 predicted proteins | sample ETNtaG_39_FD_167969 | JGI IMG/M metagenome (GOLD analysis project Ga0187827, IMG submission 167969) | Marine microbial and viral communities from oxygen minimum zone, Eastern Pacific Ocean - ETNP2014_SV_150_PacBio MetaG (Illumina Assembly) | ecosystem: Environmental > Aquatic > Marine > Hypoxic... | reverse complement strand
AATCTCTTCCGTCCCGTCAGGTGAAACCAAATATGCGCCAGCACTACTTGTCCCGATCCATTTTCTATTTGCTCCATCTACTTCAATACAGTTTATGGTTTCGGTGTCTAACAAATACTGTCCGTATTCTCCTTGTTGAATAAGTATTTGTTGAGCGTCAAAATTATATCCAGAAAAAATCAATTCTGGAGAAGAAAAAACGGTAATTCCCTTATCGGTCCCCACCCAAATTTCTCCATCTTGATCAACAGCTAAGGAATATATATCCAAAGAGGGTAAATTGCCTCCTCCAATATTTTTATTGATTAATTGAATCTCATCATCATTAGGGTTTTCAATCGTGCCATTATGGTTATACACAAATAAGCCGTTACTTTTTATTATCCCCCATTTTTGATCAAAATGATCAATTATAAGATTTTTAAATTCTGAATTAGCTCCATCTAAACTAGGGATATTGAAGGAAAACCAATCATCAGTATACGTTTTTACAAACAAGGAATTTTGCACAAGAGAATTTAAGCCCCACAAATTTCCTGCGCCATCAAACGTTAAATCAGAGATCCTTATTAAAGAAGAGCCACTAAAAGTTATAGTATCTAGGGCTTCATTAGTATTATGGAAATTAAATTTTTTAGTAAAAAGGAAATTATTTAACTGAATAACTCCCCCATTCCAACTTCCTAAAAAAATTTCAGTATTATCAAGCGGATTGAAAGCAGCGGTTACAATATCAAAAGTCCCTTCTAAATCCCAAATTGACTTGTGAGTCCAGTTTGCGTTGTTTTTATAGAAAAACCCCCCATCACTATTAAACATAGGAGCCATACTAGCATAATATCCTCCTGGTGCAACACATAAATTATTATTATTTTGTATAAGATTAAAATTATTCATAGTTCTTGGCCCATCTGGATCTATTTGCTGAACAAACGAGGAGTTATTATATTTAAGTAAATCTTTATCAAAATCAGCAACCCAAATAGCCCCCTCTTTATCATAAATTGCATCTCGTGCTTTGGAGATGTTTTGGGTGATATTTTCTGTTGAGGAATCTGTTTTTATAATAGAAATAGATGCTTCCAAAATGATAAAAAGATTATTATAAGAAACAGACAATGATTGAATTTCTGAGGCTGGATTAAAAAATAATTTCCAATTTCCAGTTTCATTAATTATGATCACATTATTATTAGAGCTGTCAGTTGTGGAGGCATAAATATTCCCATTAAAAAAAGCAACATTTTGGAAAAAAGCACTTGCATTTAACGGAGGTTCAAAATTAGATTGCTTTCTCCAATTACGAAAGTCAGAAAGATTTTGATTATCAATACTTGCAGAATATATTCCATTAGAGGTAGCTGCAAAAAGTGAATCTCCATCAAAAACACAATCATTAACGCCTTCAAAAACTCCATCTTCCCCTATTTTATAAGTATCTAGAATTTCTTCAGAAAATACATCCAAAACTACGATCCCAAAAGAGCAAGATAAATAAGCTGTACTATTTAAAAAAAAGATAGCGTTAATTATTTTTTCTCCCAAAATGGGCTTTTGTTTTATATCAGAAAGATTAATAACACGATTATTTTTTATTAAATCAATATTGCAGTTTTTATAGGCGATTAATATTGTTTTAGATTGGGGGTCATAAGCTATTTTTATCACTTCTGAATCAGATAGCCCAGTTATTTTAGATATTCGGTTTATAGTATTATCATCCTTATTGAAATAAAACAGACCGCTCTCAGTAATGCAATATATTTTTTCATCCGCTTCCATTACAAATGTAGCATTATGATATGGTAAATGATCACGCCAACTTCCAATAGACGTTAGTTGAGCATGTACAAATAATGAACAGCACATAAGAAAAAAACAAATATAGTTTTGAATCATCTTAATTACAATAATAATGCATTATTTACAGATAACTTGACAATCAATAAAAAATTGTAGTTAAGCTAAAAAGGAATGTTATTTTTGCAAGCATGGCCCAGTAGTTCAACTGGATAGAATATCAGATTTCGGCTCTGAGGGTTGGGGGTTCGAATCCTCCCTGGGTCACCAAAAATAAACCCACTCATTTGAGTGGGTTTTTATTTTGTCGGTTTTCTATATTATCTTTTTATCATTGCGTCTCACAGCAAAGTGCTTTGTCATCTAATTTATAGTTTTCAAATTTTGCAGTAAAATGTCTTAGAAATTCAGTTTCTTCAATTATCTTCAATCCTTTTACTTTATCCTTTTCTCTATTTATCTCTTCAAATGTTTCAATTACATACTCTATATGACTTTGTGTATATACTCTTCTAGGTATTGCTAATCTAACTAGTTCCATTGCTGCTGGAATTAATTTTCCATTACTATTATATTTCCCGAACATCACAGATCCAATTTCAACAACTCTAATTCCAGATTTCTCATATAACTCACAAACTAATGCTTGTCCCGGATATTTATTTACTGGAATATGAGGGTATAATTTCTTAGCATCAACATATACTGCATGCCCTCCGATTGGCATCATAACAGGAATTCCCATTGAATTTAGTCGTTCTCCTAGATATGCTGTACTTTTAATTCTATACTCTAGATAATCTGAATGAAAACCTTCTTCTAATCCTATAGCTAAAGCTTCCATATCTCTACCCGATAAACCACCATAAGTTGTAAAACCTTCAGTGATTATCAATAAATTCTTACATTCATCTGCTAAATGTTTATCTTTTAAACTAAGAAAACCACCCATATTAACTAAAGCATCTTTTTTGGAACTCATTACAGATCCATCTGCTAAAGCAAACATTTCTTGTGCTATTTGTTTATAAGTATAATCTTTATATTCTTTTTCACGATGTTTAATAAAATATGCATTCTCAGCTATTCTACAACAATCTAATATATATATGACATTATATTTTTTACATATCACTGCTACATCTTTTGCATTCTTCATACTTACAGGCTGCCCTCCTCCACTATTGTTGGTTACTGTTAAAATAACAGCACCAATATTTTCAGCACCTTTCTCAATAATTATAGCTTCTAATTTTTCTACATCCATATTACCTTTAAAAGGAGATATTAAAGAAGTATCTACGGATTCTGGAATTGGAATATCCATAGCATCAGAGCCTGAAAACTCAATATTTGCTCTTGTAGTATCAAAATGGGTATTACTAATAAAAGTTTTTCCCTTTTCTCCCAAATATCCATAAATAATTCTTTCTGCTGCTCTTCCTTGATGCGTTGGGAGTATATATTCATGCGATGTTAAATCTTGAACTATAGCTTCCATTTTTAACCATGAACTTGATCCTGCATAAGATTCATCTCCCAACATAATTCCTGCCCATTGTTTTGTACTCATTGCTGAAGTGCCACTATCAGTCAAAAAATCAATTATTACTTGAGATGAATTTAATAAAAATGGATTATAAAATGCTTCTTTCAAGAATTCTTTTCTTTCTTTCTCTGTATTCATCGGGATTGGTTCTACCGATTTTATTTTAAATGGTTCTATTGTTACTTTGTGTTTCATATCCTTTATATTTTAAAGGAATTAATACTAACTATTCACTATTTAAAGTATATAGTTAATATTCCTTATTTGTTTATCTTTTTCTTGTTATTATCAAAAATTAACTATGCTTAAATTCAGCCTTAACTCTTGGTCCGTTTTCCATAAAATTGTCCAATCCAATTTTCATGTCCTCTGTTAAAATACATTCTCCAAACAATTTAGATTCTAACTCCAACGCCTCAGTCAATGGTAATTTGATTCCTTCATAAATGGCTTTGTTCATAATCTCATCAATTTTCTTACTCAAGTGACCTATGTTCACTTCTTTCGGCATAAAGCCCTCACTACTTCCCTGTTTCATAAATTCTTTTGGTTGAATTTCTCCTTTGATTAATTGTTTGGTAAATTCTACTGCGTATTCCACTAAATCACCTTCTACTACTTTATCAACCAATCCAATTTCTTCAGCTTCTTGTCCAGACACTGGGCGAGCTGTTCTTAATATTTCAGCTGCTATATCTACTCCTACTAATCTCGGTAATCTCTGAGTACCTCCAGCTCCTGGAATAAATCCTAAGTTCACTTCTGGCTGACAAGCAACAACAGCTAACCCTTTCCTGGCTATTCTTGCAGTGCAAGTGATGGCTAATTCATTTCCTCCACCAAATGCAAAGCCGTTTAATGCGCAAACTGTTGATTTTTTACATTCTTCTATTGTATTAATTAACCCTTGGAAAGTGTGCGAATTATCATACCCTTCCTCTGGAGTTTTTAAAGATGATAACATATTTATGTCAGCACCTGAAACAAACGCTTTGGTACCAAATCCAGTGATTACAATTCCTTCAATAGATAAATCGTTTTCTGCTTTTTCTATTTCTTCTTTTAATTCTGTAAGCACTTCTAAATTTAACGCATTCAACACTTTGGGCCTTCTAATTGTCAATATAGCGATATTGTCCTTTTTCTTAGCGATAACTCTTGAAACTTTCCAACCTCCATTAGTTTTAGCTTTATCTAAAGATTCTGGAAAAGGGAATTCTGCATGTTCAGCACACCATTCTTTCACTAATGAATGTGCTTTATCTATTCCAACTTTATTCATTAATGTAAAAGGAGCTGAGATAACTAAAGCTATCTCAGTAGCCATATCCAAATCGTTCACATTCGTAATTCCTAAGTCGATAATGTAACAAACTAAGGCAAAATATCCTCCAAGGAATTGTTTTCTTAGAATTTTTTCTTTTTTAGGGTCAACATCAACTTGCTCATCTCGTTTAGCCGTATTCCACATTTCTCCGCTTTCCGTTATTTCTTGTAATTTCTTAGGAGATCTAAACCATTGAATGTGAGTATCCCTCATTTCTTCTAATCCATGATTGGTAATAGGATTACCTCCTGTAAGATTTAGTGCAGTAAATGGCCCTACTCCTTGACGAAGTGTTTTCTGAGCCATCTTATCGATTTCTTTTACTGTTCCGTAACCTTTTTCTAAACAAAGAATTGCCAGCTCACATAATCCTTCAAAAATTGGATCGATTGCATAACCATAAAAACTTCTGACTTCTATTGGCACTTTACCAATAGCCTCATAAAACTCCATTAGAGTTTCTGTAATATGAGCATCAGTTTCTTTTCCAGGTACAATCTCAACAACAGGATTTCTTTCTGCAGGAAAGAAGTAATGCGTTACTAAACATCTTTTCTTGTTTTTCATATTTCTGAAAATCACTTCAGGCCGCATGTGTGAAGAGTTCGACAAGAACAAACAATTATCGTCTGTTAATGCTTCTACTTGCTTAAATATGAGGTTCTTAATTTTCTCATCTTCAGTAGCAGCTTCCAATACGATTCCGGATCCTTTTATCAAATCATAATCAGAAGTATAAGTGATGCTGTTTCGCATCGTTTCTGCCATCTCAGTTTTGAAGGCACCTGTTTCTTCTCCTTTACTAATTTTCTTTTCAATCTTAGATTTAGCATTGGCCAATGCCTCTTCGGAAATATCTACGATTACAAATTCTACATTATTCTTCCAGAATACTTTAGTAAAGTGTAAGCATATATCCGGGCCAATTTGCCCAGCTCCGATTACGGATAATTTATCGATATTTAATTTATTCACTTAATCTTTTTAAGAATTTTAAGCGATAAATTTAAACTATGCCAAAAAAATAAAATATGATATATATCATAGTGATTATAATTTTTCTATATTATTTTAGTCTCGTTGCTGCATTACCAAAATAAACATCTGCCAGTGTCAGGTTATTGATTGATTCATAGTGGAGATAATTATTGTAATAATCGATCGTTTTTTTATTGTTAAAAAAGTTCGAACTTAGGATTGTAAGGTCCTCTCAAATTTACCCTGTCGCATACTTCATAACTCTCAACTATGAAAGGTCTATCGTTAGGATCTATCATAAAAAATGAGGCTAAATGATCATAAACAATATAGTGATCACACAAGAAACAATCTTCATGCAACTAATTTAAATGCTGTTCATGAGAACAATCAATATGATGATCTAGATTTTCTGTAAGACTTTCACAATCTAAGAATTCATTATCATGGGTATGAGCATCACTATGATCATGCACTATAGATGGAACAAGAGAAATACAGTAGATTATTAAAATTATAAAAGCGTATAATTTTGATATCCTCACTTTATTCTTATTCATGTGACAGAAATAATTAAGAAAACTCACATATTTAATTAAGAACCGGCAATTTGTCGATTTTTCTTTTTTATGAGATATATCATCATTTAAACTAATTGCAATTTCTATTTTTGTATCATGATAAGTGTAGAAAAGGCAAAAAAAATCATCTCAGAAAAGATAAATCTACTTCATTCAGAAAAGATAGAAGTAGTAAATTCTGTGGATCGCATTTTATCTGCAGATGTAATTGCTAAAATTAATATACCGTCATTTGACAATTCTGCAATGGATGGTTTTGCACTAAAACATTCTGATCTAGAAAATGGAAAAACAGATTTTTTAATTTTAGAAGACATAAAAGCTGGAGATAACACCGAAATCACAATTAACCCAGGAGAATGTGCTCCCATTTTTACAGGAGCTCTAATCCCCAATGGTACAGATACCATAATAATGGTTGAAAAAACAACTACTGAAAACAACATAATGAAAGTTGAAGAAGGTTACCAAAGTCAATCAGGGAAACACATCAGGCTACTAGGAGAGCAAATAAAAAAAGGTGAAGTCGCAATTTTTAAAGGCCAAAAAATAAATCCTGCAACAGCATCTTATTTGTCAGCGCTTGGAGAAACTGAGGTAAAAGTTTTCTCTTCTCCAGAAATTTTAATTATTACAACAGGAAATGAGATTGTTCAAGCAGGGAATCCTTTACAGTATGGACAAGTCTATGAGAGTAATTCTACAGCAATAATAACACTTCTGAAACAACAAAGCGTAACAGATATAACTTACAAAATAGCAAAAGATACAAATGTAAATTTATTAAACAAACTCGAAAATTCTGAACACTATGATATTGTTATTTTAACTGGCGGAATTTCTGTAGGGAAATATGATTTAGTAGCAGATTGTTTAGAAAAAATTGGAGTGCAAAAAGAATTTCATAAAATTGCTCAGAAACCAGGGAAACCTCTTTATTTTGGAACAAAAGGAAAGACATTGTTTTTTGCACTCCCAGGGAATCCAGCAGCAGTAATCACTTCATATTACGAGTATTTGTTTCCTGTTATCAGAAAAATGATGGGATATAAGAATATCGAATTAAAAAAAGAAAATCTAACTCTTTTAAATGATGTAAAAATCAAAGCAAATAGGTCTAATTTCTTAAAAGGTAAAATTGAAGGAAATGGAGTGACAATTTTGTCAGGACAAGCATCTCATATTTTAAGCTCATTCGCAATTGCTGACTGTTTTATCTACTTGCCAAAAGGAAAAGAAAATTGGAAAAAAAGGGAAAGTGTTGAAGTTCATATTCTACCAGAATGAAGATAACAGGAATTATATTAGCAGGGGGTCTTAGTTCTCGCATGGGAAAAGATAAATCCTTCATTCAGTTAGATGAACATAAAATGATTGAGAAGATAATCGCACTTATTCGACCTTTTTGTGATGAACTGCTTATTTCTGCAAACAAAAATAAATATAAAGATTTTGGGTATGAAATCATTAAAGATAAACATAAAAGAATTGGGCCTCTAGGAGGAATTATTAGCTGTCTTAATGAAAGTAGTCATGAATTAAATATTATTATCAGTTGTGACACTCCAAATATAAGTGGAAAAACAATTCTAAAATTACTTCAGGAGAGTAAAAATTATGACATTACACTACCATGTTATAATAATAGGTGTGAGCCACTTATAGCAGTCTATAATCGTAATTGTGTTGAGAAACTAGAGTTAATGGCAAATAGTTCGTCTTACAAATTACAAACTATTATAAATAACTTAAATAGTAATATCATCCATTTTGAAGAGAGTGATAAAGTAGAAGAATTTATAAATATCAATAGTAAAAAAGATTTAAAAAAATATCTCAATTTAAAAAACAATACATTAAAAAATGAATACTATTAAAGTACTATTTTTTGGAAGTTTAGAGGATGTAGTTGGAGTAAAAGAGAAAGATTTCTCTGATATAAATGCTACAGATTCTCTTTTTAAAATTTTAAATAAAAATTATCCAAAATTGAATGAAAAAACATTTCAGGTTGCAGTTAATCAGCAAATAATAAATACAAATACAACACTAAATAATGGAGATGAAATTGCACTTTTACCTCCATTTGCAGGTGGATAAGAAAAATTTAAATGAGTAAAAAAGTACTAATAGAGGGGCCTATCTCCCCAGAAAAAATTGCAAAATCTATCGAAAATCATAGTAGCAAAACAGGAATAGGAGCTCACAACATTTTCTTAGGTCAAGTTAGAGCCGACAAACATGAGGGAAAAATTGTTGAAGGAATAGAATATTCAGCATATGAAGATATGGCAGAGAAAATTTTTCATGAAATAAGAGAAAGTATTTTTGAAAAATATGACATATCTTGCATGCATATTTACCACAGTATCGGAAAAGTAAAAGTTGGAGAAATTTCACTCTTTGTTTTTGTTTCTTCAAAGCACAGAGCAGTAAGTTATGAGGCGTCAAGAGATGTAGTTGAGCAAATAAAAGAAAAAACCCCAATCTGGAAAAAAGAAATTTTTGAAGGAGAAGGATGGCATTGGGTATAAATTATATACAAGAAAATGAAAGATATTAGTTGGAAAGTAAAAACTCTCAGGACTGCAACAGCACAAGCAATTGTAAAGGTGGGAGATTCAGGAATGGAAGCTATCAACAATAAAACCGTTCCAAAAGGGGATCCTTTTGAGATCTCAAAAATTGCGGGGATGTTGGCAGTAAAAAATACTGCAGCTGTAATACCTCATTGCCATCCTATGCCAACTGAAAATACTGATATTAATTTTGAGATTTCAGGAAACGAAATAACAATAAAATTATCGGTAACTACAATTTATAAAACAGGTTGTGAGATTGAAGCAATTTATGGTGTAACCACCACTGCTGTTACTCTTTACGATCTATTAAAACCAATTGATACTGAGCTTGAAATTACAGATATTAAATTATTAAAAAAGAAAGGTGGTAAATCTGATTTTGTAAAAGATATTGACCCAAATCTGCAAGCTACTGTTATTGTGATGTCTGATAGTATTGCTGCAGAAAAAAAACACGATAAATCAGGGAAATCGATTGTAAATAAATTGGAAGAGTGTGGTATCTCTAAGATTAATTATCACATTATCCCTGATGAAAAAGAGGATTTACAAAACTTAGTAAATTCTTCTTTAGAAGAAGGAAGTAAACTCATCATTACTACTGGCGGAACAGGGCTTTCTCCAAGAGATATAACTCCTGAAAGTTTGCTTCCTATGTTAGATGTTGAAATCCCTGGAATAATGGAAGCAGCCAGAAGTTACGGGCAAGAACGAACTCCATATTCTATGCTATCAAGAGGAATTGCGGGACTTATAAATGATACATTAGTTTTAGCTCTTCCTGGCTCTACAAAAGGAGCTTCAGAAAGCATGGATGCGCTTTTCCCTTACATTTTACATATTTACAAAGTAATTAAAGGTAGAAGACACGACTAAAGATGGAGTATGTCCTCATCTGTATTTTAATAATAGCATTTTTATATGCTTCTGTTGGACATGGAGGAGCTAGTGGTTATCATGCAGTAATGGCGCTTTTTGCAGTAGAAGCTATTTTGATGAAATCAACTGCACTTACTCTAAATATATTTGTTGCAGGAATTTCTTTCTATCACTATCAAAAATCAGGATATTTTAAATGGAAACTTTTTCTCCCCTTTGCTTTAGGTTCAATTCCTTTAGCATATCTAGGAGGAGTAATTAATGTAGAAGAAGATATTTACAAAGGAATCCTTGGGATTTTCTTAGTCTTTGCAACGCTAAAAATGTTGGGAATAATTGGTAAAGAAAGAGAAGGATTGATAAAGTTGCCATTTGGACTAGGAATCATTTTCGGAGGAATTCTTGGTTTTATTTCAGGATTAATTGGGATTGGAGGAGGAATTATCCTTAGTCCGGTTCTACTTATTTTCAGATGGGCTAAAATGAAACAGGCAGCAGCAATTTCTGCACTTTTTATTTTGGTAAATTCTGTTAGTGGACTTAGCGGAATAATAAGTTCAGGAAACTACAAACCTATTGATGATATTTGGATTTGGATAATTATTGCAATTATAGGTGGATTTGCCGGAAGTTATTTTGGTAGCAAAAAAATAAGCAGCAAAAGAGTGCAATATTTACTAGCCATTGTTTTATTTATAGCAAGTATTAAGTTATTAATAACCTTTTTTGACTTTATTGCATAAGAAAAGTCCACTAAAAGTGAACTCTTCAAAATTTATCTTTTTGTTATTTATTAATTATTCTTTCTCTAATTCAATTGCTTTTGGGAATAAAATATTATTCTCCAAATGAATATGAATGTGTAAATCATCTTGAAACTCTTTTAAATGATGATAAAGTGCCTTATAAGTATTACAAGCGTGAGCAGGTGGAGTAAAATTATTGCTTAATTTTTCAATTTTCTTAAAAACATCTCCGGCAATATCATGTTCGTGTTCCATCATCCTGATTGGATTTTGTACTGAACCAAAGGGAACAGAGATTGTTTCATTATTTCTGTGAGCAATTGCCAAATTTATGATGTGAGGAAATAAAATACCTTCTTCTTTCATAAGGTGTTGCTGCAGTTCCATAGTCACTTCATGAAACAACTTTGCAATTTCTATATTTTCAGGATTTGAAGCCCCATGAACTTTAGCGACCTTATTAGCAAACTCTGAAATAATTGGAAGTGATTCTTTTACATAAACATGATGAGTTTCCAAAATATGATTAGACAAAACATCTAACTCCATATTATCAAAATTTTTTTCAGCTTTTTCAGCATCTAACATTTCAATCTCATTGAAAATAGTTTCTGCCTTTACTTCTGTACCAATACATGCTTCAGAAACTGGTTTGCCACCTCCACAACAGAAATCAATTCCGTATTTCTTAAATATTGTTGCAGTTCTCATATCTGAGGCTACAATTTGGGCTACTGTTTTATCTTTCATTTTTTATTTATTTAATTATCCCCCTATTGCAAACATACACCTTCCTTTTCCAAAATCTTTCTCTTCTTTTAATTCTTTAAAATCAGAAAAACCTCCTCTTTCTGCAAATTTAGATTCTATGTTTTTAAATATTAACTCTTCAATATCATCACCTTTCCTATATGAAGTTAAAAGATCTAATTCTGCATTAGAAAATAAACAATTTTTTATTTTTCCATCAGCAGTTAATCTTATCCTGTTGCAAGTGCTACAAAAAGAATCAGTAATTGAACTAATTACTGCAAAAGTTCCTTTACCATCTTTTAATCTGTAATTTTTTGCAGTATCATTTTTTGCGTCTTGTATTCTGTCAAATTCAAAATTCTCCTCTACAATATTTAAAACTTCTTTATAACTGACAATTTTAGAAAAATCCCAGGAATTACCATTGAATGGCATAAATTCTATAAATCTAACATGTATTCTTTCGTTTTTAGTCCACTGAACAAAATCTTTTATTTCGTGTAAATTTACTCCTTTTAAAGCAACCATATTTATTTTTACATGAAAACCATTATCAATAAATAGTTTAATGTTTGAAAGCACTTTTTTAAGGTAATTTCTTTTTGTAATTGCATGAAATTTTTCAGCATCTAAGGTGTCTAAGCTAATGTTAACGGACTTCAATCCTACCTCATGAAACAAGTCCAAATACTCATCTATCAGATATCCGTTAGAAGTAATTGCAAGCTCAATTGGTAAATTAGATAAACGGGCAATTATTTCTCTAGCATCCTTTCTAATTAAAGGCTCTCCCCCAGTTAACCTTATTTTTTTAACTCCTAACGAAACAAATATTTTTGCAATATTTAGTAATTCATCAGCAGACATTAATTTACTGTTTGGATAGAAATTTATTTTCTCATCCGGCATACAGTAAAAACACCTAAAATTACATTTATCGGTCATAGATATACGCAAATAATCGTGTTTCCTGCCAAAAGTATCTTTTATAATGTTTTTGCTTTCCATTATTTTACTTGATCAATTAAAATGTTCATTTCGTCAAATTCCTCAGAGGTAATTAATTGATGTGCTAATTGAAAAAGAGTTTCATCCTCTCTGTAAATATGTAGTCTCAACATTTCAATTAACTCCAAACTATTTTGATATGCCATATCACTCACAATATTTTTTGAATCTTCATCAGGTAATCTTGATGAAATACCAATCATATTAAAAGCAAGTGTTCCTAATTGAATGAATTGATAATGATCGTCTTCAAAAATATCAATTGGAGTTTGTGAGAAAGTAGCTGTATCATGCTCCCCACTCTCTCTAAATCTTTGTTCTAATAAAGGAAACAACACTTTTTCTTCTTTTCTGTTATGCAATAGTAATTCTCCATCAAAAAATTGAAAAAACTCAGAAAAAGTATCATTTATTTTTTTATTTATTTTCCATTTATTCTCCTTAAATTCCTGAAGAGATTGTTCAAACTTATTTAATTTTTTAATCGCCACTTTATGTTCTAACATCAACTTTTTTATAACATCAGGCATTTGTTCATAGGTAATTACCTCTTGTTTTTTAGAATATGCTTCAGGGGGATCCATAGGAGAATCTCCCTCATCCATTCCTGGTTCCTTAGTTACTTCTCTTTTTATAGGATCGTCCTGAGCTATTTTTCTTTTCAGATTTTTATCTGCAGATGAAATTCTTTTTTTCGAATCTTTATCTATTATTCTTATATTTATCATTTTTATATATTTTAAGGGTTATCAAATTCTCTTTTAGGTCCTTGATAGTACCACCAGTTAAGCAGAAGACAGATGACATAGTAAGCAGCAAATCCGTATAATGCATACTCAGCAGTACCAGCTTTTATTTGCTGACCAAATACTTTTGGGATAATAAAAGCTCCATAAGCTGCAATTGCTGAAGTCCACCCTAAAACAGGGCCTGTTTTCTCTTTACTGAAAATATAAGGGATACTTCTAAAAGTTGATCCATTTCCTATTCCAGTAGAGATAAACAATAACATAAAACAAGCAAAAAAAGGCCACCAATATTGTTCTGGAGTATCTGAACTCCCAGCTTGAATAACAAAGTAAGCAACAGCTAATGCTCCTACTATTTGCAATAGAGTACTCCACATAGTTACTTTTGCTCCGCTATTTACTTTGTCAGATATAATACCTCCTAATGGTCTGGCTAATGCACCTAAAGCAGGGCCAATAAACACCCAAAGCATAAAATTAGGTGCATTTGGATTAATATATGTAGGGTCATTAGGATTAATATAAACAAAAATATCCTGACATAATTTTGGAAATGCTGCTGAAAAGCCAATGAATGAACCAAAAGTCATTGTGTATATAATAGTCATTATCCAATTATGTTTGTCAGATAAAATTGAAAATTGTTTATTAAGATTGTCTTTAATCTCCTTTGGAGTTGCAAACTTCATTAATAATACTGCTAAGATAATTACAATAGGAAGAACAATCCACATATTTAACTTTAACACAATCAGTAAATAACCACCAACACTTGCTGCAACTAATCCAAGTAATACAAGAAATAATGTTTTACCTATTCCTTGTATAGTAG
>Ga0187827_10006176_pt1 | contig 13791 bp, 12 predicted proteins | sample ETNtaG_39_FD_167969 | JGI IMG/M metagenome (GOLD analysis project Ga0187827, IMG submission 167969) | Marine microbial and viral communities from oxygen minimum zone, Eastern Pacific Ocean - ETNP2014_SV_150_PacBio MetaG (Illumina Assembly) | ecosystem: Environmental > Aquatic > Marine > Hypoxic... | reverse complement strand
CAGTGGTGACTTTTCGAGTGCATTAAGACACGACTATCATCCTCTGTACTCTCTAATTATGGCCGTGTTGTACAATGTCATTCCCAATATGGAATTGTCCGGCACTATTATATCTGTTCTTTTTGGTACATTAACGGTAGTCGTATTTTATCTAATTGGTAAAAGTGTTTTTGATCAGAAGGTATCGTTTGTCTCTTCTGTTATTCTGGCTTTCCATCCCTATGCTGTCAGATTTTCTGCAGATATAATCTCAGACTCTACTTATTTCTTCTTATTCATATCAGCACTCGGATTAGGTTATTTTGCGATAACAAACAGGAAACTTCTTTTATTTGCGCTAACGGGAATATGTTCTGCGCTTGCTTACCTTACGCGTCCTGAAGGAATAGGGATTATTATCATAGTCGCCTTTTGGTGTGTACTGAAAGATTTCGTCAAGATCAAGGTATTATGGAAAGTGAAACTGGTGTCAATCCTGATCCTGGTTGTTTCATTTCTTGCTTTTTCCATGCCGTATCTTGTTTTTATCAAACAAGATACTGGATCATGGTCACTTACAAAGAAAAAGAAAGCATCTAATCTGGCAGGGCTCGAAAAAGTGTTAGCAACTCTAAAAAGTGCTAGATTGGCTAAAGAAGAGAGTGATAAGGAAAAGGATGTATCTGATCTGGCAGTGTCAGAAAAAGAGTTGGATACCTTAAAAAATAATAGATTAGCTAAAGAAGACAGTGAAAAGGAAAGGAGTTACAGGAATAGTATTATTAAACAAATGACTGCCAGCAAGTCAAATTTTAAAATACATCTGTATGGCATAATACATGTTATTAAAAGGTACGTTAGCACGTTTCATCCATTCTTGTTTATACTCTTCATAATTGGTGTGATAAATTGGACAAGAGTAGACAAAAAGAGGTTTTTTGGTATTTATGTAGCCTCAATTATCTTGTTCTACTTGATTATACTGTACCGATTAAACCTGACTCATTTAGGCCAAGGTGACAATATATATCAGTATCCCAGCAGAAGGCATTTGATGGCACTGGTCATTCCGGCCATCTTCTTTGTGGGATTAGGGCTTTATGTAGCTGGAGCGTGGACACATAAGAAATTTCATAATTGCAATTCTATCGTTGGCTTCAAAGAGTTATTAAAAAGTACGTGGAATGTTCAGCTTATTGTATTAATGATTGTTGTCAGTGTTCTATTGCCAAAAACGTTAAAGCCTCAGCGTTTTGATAAGTATGGAATTAAGGTAGTAGGCCAATGGATTAGAACCAATTCTCATAAATCATCACCTGCTATTTTGAGCAGTTCTTTAAGAAATACGTATTATTCTGGGGGGAAACATTTTCAGGCGGAAAATATAAATGGAGCACTCGTATATGCCAGAGCAAAGAACGTGGATTACATATTAATTACGTATAAAGAATATATCGTTTTAGAAGAAGAGATATTGCGGCGTGTAAGGGATAAAAAGATAGAGTTGGCATATAAATATCCAGAAAAAACCCCTTTAAATAAGCGTAGCGTATTCTTGTACAAGGTTTTGAATTAGTAGTCATTTTGCCAATAAGTACAATATGTAGTATGTTAGATAAAAAACTCTTGACAAATAAGAGGTTTTTTATAGAATTAGCGTTCATTGTATGAACTATAGAAGAAAAGTAAGATTTCCTCTTTTTAAAATTGTTAAAACTATTTTTATTTTAAGATGATTCAAATAAAAGAGAAATCCAGTGGTCTAGATACTAGAGAATTAGAGATACTGGAAAGGTTGGAAAACAACGGACATCTGACACAAAGGGATTTGTCTAAAGAGGTTGGTATCGCACTGGGATTGGTTAACCATCTTTTGAAAAAAATGGTTAAAAAAGGCTGGATTAAGATAAAGAATATTGATGCTAAGAAAATAAGATATTTAATTACTCCGGAAGGTGCCATGGAGAAGTCTTCATTGTTGTACAAGAGGATAGAGAGTACGATTCATTTCTATTTGGATGCAAAAAGGGTAATAAAAGAGAAGATCGTACATTTAAAAAATGAAGGTATGGAAGATGTTTCGATCTACGGAATCAACCACATATCAGAAATTCTGTTTATAGTGTTAAAAGAACTGGATTTGAAACTAGCTCACGTGGTTGACGATAACAAAGAAGGGGAAGTGTGGTTTGGTTATACGGTAGTTAAAATGGATGAATTCGTAAAGTCTAGCACTAACGTATTAATTCTTGCCTCTTTTGATAAAGAAGAAATAGACGGTTTTTGTAAAGAACAAGAAAATGTAAAGGTCGTTACTCTTAGAGAATAAAGAACAGTTACTTTTTGCGAAAGTATGTGTGTGGTTGGAAGTTGGGTACTTTTTTGTATGTAACTGAGAGGCCGGAGGTCTACATAAAGGGTAACTCAAGATATAGATTTTGGAATGAAGAGTGCGAGTGATGAATCAATCGAAAGAATTCAACAACTTTGTAATGATGAAAATATTCTTGTAAATTTCTCAGAGGATGCAGATTAGTGGAAGGGCATGAAATCAAAAAATTTACACATCCCGTTATTAGGCTGAAAGAATGATGAATGAATATGCAAAAAACTATTATGGCTATCTTGCAGACTTGATGAATTCTGTCAAGTTTATTAGTAATGAACGGAATAATATTAACTTCTATGAAGGAATAGGAGTTGTTGGTAATCTAATTTTGACACAGGCAAATTCTGCTCATAAGCTTATGTTTATAGGTAACGGTGCCAGTGCTGCCATTTCCAGCCATATGTCTACGGACTTTTGGAAAACTTGTGGTATAAGAGCCATTGCATTTAACGATAGCTCTCTGTTAACATGTCTTGGAAATGATTTTGGATATGAATATATATTTGAGAAATCAATAGGAATGTTTGCAGACCCTGGAGACATTTTAATTGCCATAAGCAGCTCCGGCAAGTCGGAAAATATTTTAAGGGGCGTAAATTCGGCGAAATCAAAAGAGTGTAGCGTGATAACTCTTTCCGGCTTCAAAGATGATAATCCTCTGTCCTCAGTGGGGGATTTTAATTTTTATGTTCCTGCACAAGAATATGGCCCAGTTGAAGTAATTCATCACTCTATATGCCATTGCATTTTAGATGCGATTAATAATGATAAAGACGGACACAGATAAGTAATGTATATCCACTGATTCGACAGATTATTTATATCAAAAAAAATGCTTCTTATAATCTGCGGATGATAAACAGATGAGTTTTTAAAGTCTAACACTACTGTATTAATCCTTGCCTTTTTTGATAAAGGTGAGATAGATTGTTTTTGTAAAGAATGTGAAGATGTGAGGGTTGTTGCGCTTAGGGAATAAGAAACAACCGGCATGTTGGCATAAGTGGCTGCATGGCAAGGTGTTACATATTTTTTATGTGTAGCTGAGAAGGCCTGGTTTGTACATAGAACAATTGTAGGGAGGCAAAATGAAAGTACTTGTGACAGGTGGTGGAGGGTTTATTGGTTCATCGGTAGCCAGGTGTCTATTAGATAATGGAATTGATGTCAGAATTATCGATATTATGGAGTCGGATGTTAATGGAGTGGAAAAGATTAAAGGGAGTATTTTGGATCAAAATGTTGTAAGTGAGGCGGTAAGAGGTTGTGATGCGGTTATTCACTTGGCGGCAATGCTGGGGGTTAGAAAAACGGAAATAGAGAGGTTGGATTGCTTGAATATTAATATTGTAGGGACTGTTAATATGCTTGAAGCATGTGTTAAAGACGGAGTTAAGAGAATCGTATTTTCATCTTCTTCGGAGATATATGGTGAGCCAGATATCTCTCCAATCAAGGAGGAGAGCGAAAAGAAACCCAAGTCTGTTTACGCTTTAACAAAGCTTATTTCTGAGGAATATTTGGCGGCATATTACAAAAGATACGGTCTGAATTATTCAATTATTAGGTTCTTTAATGTGTACGGAATTGGTCAGGTTGCTGAATTTGTTTTACCAAGATTTGTTAAAGCCGTTCTGGAAAATAATTCTCCAGTGGTTTACGGAAGCGGAGATCAGACCCGTTCTTTTTGTTATATGGATGATGCTGCCAAAGGTGTATATCTTGCACTGACTAAGGATGAGGCAAATGGAGAAGTATTTAATATTGGTAATGATGAGGAGATATCAATGACTGATTTGGCAAGGAAGATTATCGAGATCACAGGTAAAGATACTAAAATAAAACATGTTAATATGGCTGAGGCAGATCGAAGCGAAGGGCGCGATATTTTATTCAGAAGACCTGATATCAGCAAAGCGAGAGAATTACTGGGATATTCTCCTCAAGTGTGTCTTGATGAGGGTATTCGTACGTTGATTGAACATGGAAGTATACCTGATAGTTGGTATGAACCAATGAACTATACAAAACATGGATATTAAATATGAAGACAGTTGCTTTTCGTATTAAAGGCGGGAAAGACTATGGATGGGGCCATGTTGTTAGAATGGCAGTGCTTGCCGGTTTTATAAAAGATAAGTTTAATAACATTGAGATTTGTTTTGTGGTTGAAGGTAGTGTTGGGGTTGTCGAATATATTCGGCAAAGAGGGTTTGGCGTTTATGAAATCCCATTCGATCTAAATAGTAGTAAAGAGGGGTCTTGGTGGCCATTTGAGAAATCGGTATATTTGATAATCGTTGATCTGCTCAGGGTAGCAGATAGTAGCGTGAAGTTTCTGAGAGGAAAATGTGATAAATTAGTTATCTTCAGTGATATTCAGATACGATATCCATTTGCAGATATTCTTGTTTATCCTCAGGTATTTGAGCTCCACAGTAAAGAGGAAAAAACAGATCAAATTGTATTAAAAGGGCCAGAATATTTTATTTTAGACAAAGAGTATCTCTTCTTTCACAAAAAACACAAAAGAATCCTACCCCAAGCCAAGAGTCTTCTGGTATGTCTTGGTGGAGCAGCTCATACTAGAGATTATTCTAAGTTAGTACAAGCTCTCGTACCCATTGAATGGATATTTGAAACAATGGATTTTATAATCGGATTCGAGAGTGATATTGGATTAGAAGCATACCTGCAGGAAAGTTTACCAAAAGCCAACTTCATTAAATCTGAGAGTGGGTTGTCTCGGCGTCTCTACGAATCAGATATCGCTATAATTGCAGGGGGATTTATTAAATATGAATTAGCCGCTGTAGGTACACCCGGTATTATCGTTAGTATTGTTGAGCATCAACATGAGCTATCGGTTATGTTTTCCGCAAAGAAAACCGCAGAATATATTGGTATCCTTTCCGAACTGACGGCAGAGCAAATCAGGAGATCTGTTACTGATCTTTCATCAAGTAGCTCCTTGAGAACGGAGATGAGTTTTGCTGGTAAACGGTTAGTTGACTGTCTTGCTTTGGAAAGGCTTACACCGTTCTTGATAACTTAGAGATTTATGTTCAGAAAGACATGAATAAGCATAAAGATGGTTTCATTCCTTATGGTTGCCCTTCTGTAGATGATTCAGACATTAACGCTGTCTGTAATGTTTTGCGCGGTAATTGGCTTAGTCAAGGTCCTTCAATTGAAAAATTTGAAGAGAAGATTGCCCATTATTGTGGTGTAAGGTATGCGGTGGTCGTAAGTAGTGGTACTGCTGCTCTTCATTTGGCTTGCATGGCAACTGGATTGTCAAAAGGGGACTATCATTGGACATCACCTGTTACATTTGTAGCTACGTCTAATTGTGGGGTTTATTGTGGATCAAGACCAGAATTTGTAGATATTGATACATGTACTTACAATATGGATGTGACGCTACTGGAAGAGAAATTGATAGAGGCAAAAAAAGAAGGAAGGCTTCCAAAAGTAGTTATTCCCGTTCATTTTGCAGGTCTTCCTTGTGACATGGCACGTATTCATGCATTATCCGAAGAATATGGTTTTCAAATTATTGAAGATGCTTGTCATGCTCTCGGAGCCAAATACAGAACTGAGTCAGGAGAGTGGGTAACGGTTGGTTCGTGTAACCATTCGGATATGACAGTTTTTAGTTTTCATCCCGTAAAACATATAACAACAGGCGAAGGCGGATGTATTACGACAAATGATAAGAAGGTATACGATTTATTATTGATGCTGCGAAACCATGGAATTACTAAAGATCAAAGGTTGTTCTCAAATCATGAAACAGGATCATGGTATTACGAGATGCAAACATTAGGATATAACTACAGATTAAGCGACATCCATTGTGCTCTTGGAATTAGCCAGCTTTCCAGGTTGGATAAAATGATTCAAAAGCGACAGGAGCTGGCATTACAATATGATAATTTACTGAACAATGTTTCTGGTATTACTCCACAGAAACGGATGGATGGTTATGAAAACAGTTTTCATTTATACATAACCTTGATAGATTATGAGGGATATGGAATTAGTCGGACTGAACTTGTTAAATCATTAAAAGATTTTGGTATAGGGGCTCAAGTACACTACATTCCCGTTTATTCTCACCCGTATTACACCAAGCACTTTGATGTAAAATCATGTGATTATCCAAATGCTGAAGAATATTATGCAACGGCATTATCCTTTCCTTTGTTTGCTGATATAACAGAGCAAACAGTAACTTCTATAGTTGAGAAATTACTCGAAATATTAGAAAAAAGTTAGTAAATGGATAACGAGCTTTTGATTAAGGGCGATTCTATCTATTTGAGACCGGTAAATGAGAACGATCTTTCTGGCAATTATATGAGATGGTTGAATGACAAAGAGGTGACCAGGTTTATGGTTTTTGGCGATTCACCAATAACTCTTGAAAGCATGAAAGACTATTTGAACACGTTAAAGAATGACAATAGTTTACTTCTCGCAGTTATTATGGCTGATGATGATCGACATATTGGAAATATAAGGATTGGACCTATAGATGAGCATAGCAATAGATCAGATACTGGTATTATGATAGGAGATCGTAGCGTGTGGGGCAAAGGTATTGCGTCATCTGCTATGAGATTGGCGTTGAACTATTCTTTTAATGGATTGAATTTAAGGAGGATTACTCTGGGTGTTATGTCTGAGAACGTAAAAGCTATGAAATTATTCGAGTCATTGGGTTTTGTTAGAGAAGGGTGCCTCAGGGCACACCTTCTATGTAATGGTATTTATCAAGACGTATTATTATACGGATTGATGGCTGAGGAATATATGGAAAGGAATTCCTGATTATGGTAAGAACAAATGATCTATCTATTGTTTTTTTTGGAGTTGGTTCGATAGGGCAACGTCATATACAAAATCTTAAGAGTTTAGGTGTGGGCAAGGTGTATGTTTATGACCCGAATCCTGATTTGGTAGATGAGGTTTCTAAGAAGCATGAAGTGGTACCTGTTAATAAAGATGACGTATGGTCAAATAAATATGATGTTGCCTTTATAACTAATCCCAATTCTTTACACCTTGATACCGCCTTGGAAGCTGCAAAACATGGCTGCCATCTCTTCATAGAAAAGCCTCTGGCTACCAGCATGGAAGGTTTGGAGGAGCTTATAGGGCTGGTCAGAGAAAAGAATCTCATAACAATTGTAGGTTGTAATATGAGATTCCATCCAGGTCCTAAAAAAGTTAAACAACTTTTAGAAGAACAAACTATAGGCCGAATACTTTCTGGACATGTAGAATTAGGTTCATTTCTGCCCTCCTGGAGACCATGGCAGGACTATAAACAGAGTTATAGTGCCAGAAAAGATTTGGGTGGTGGTTGTGTCTTAGACTGTATCCATGAGATTGATTTAGCTTGTTGGTATTTTGGAATACCGGAAGATGTGAAGTCTTATACGTTTAATACAGGTTTTATTGGAATAGAGTGTGAAGATACATCTGATATTTTAATGAAATTCAAAGAGGGTTTCTCGTGTTTTGTTCATATAGACTATATACAACAAACAAATGAAAGGAAATGTAGGATTGTAGGTGAAAAAGGTACTATATGGTGGGATATAAATAAGCAGGAGGTGACATTATATATCGCAGAAGATAAGACTTATGTAACGTATTCACATCCTGTTAATTATGACATAAACCAGATGTACATAGATGAAGTACGCCATTTCCTTGATTGTGTTTCGAAGAAAGAGCAGACAGGTAATAATATATACAATGCTGAAGAAATACTTAGTGTGGCTTTCAAGGTGAAGGAAGATTCAAGCCTTATATGATCCTTGCAATCTTGCAGGCAAGGGTCGGTTCCTCAAGACTTCATGGGAAAGTCCTGAAAGAAGTTCTGGGAAAACCATTGATTCAGCATGAGATCGAAAGAATTAAAAGATCTAAAAAAATTGATAAATTAGTTTTGGCAACGAGTGATAGAGAAGAAGATAAACATCTTATAAGTGTTGCTGATAACAGTGAAATTGAGAGTTTTGCAGGCTCAGAGGATGATGTGTTAGATAGATACTATCAGTGTGCCAGAATATACAATCCTGATGCAGTAGTTAGATTAACGGGAGATATGCCCATCCATGATCCGGATATTATTGATAAAGTTATCTCTATCTATGAACAAAACCAGGTTGATTATGTAAGCAATACTTTTGAAACAAGCTACCCGGATGGCTTAGATACTGAAGTAATGAGTATGTCAGCATTAGAAAAGGCTTATAGGGAGGCGACCCTGCTCTCAGAGAGGGAACATGTAACACCCTATATTTATAATAATGCTAATGATAGCGGAAAGAGATTGTTTAAAATGTTGGTAGTGAAGCATGAAGAGAATCTTTCACATCTGCGTTGGACTATTGATGAAGAAGCAGATTTTCTGCTAATTAAAGAGATTATCACAGAACTTTATCCCTCAAACCCTTGTTTTACATGGATGGATGTCATCTCTTTGTTTGCCAAAAGACCTGAACTCTTAAGCATAAATGACAAAATTGAGAGAAATGAGGGTTTTATAAAATCATTAATCAGAGATGAGGAGGTTAGAAGATGAATCTTAGACAATCACATCAGTTACTTGAGGATGCTTTAAAGGTTATTCCCGGGGCAACTCAAACATTCAGCAAAGGTTTTAATCAATTTGTTCAGGGGGTATCTCCTGTATTCCTTGAAAGAGGGAGAGGAAGCCATGTGTGGGATGTAGATGGGAATGAATATATTGATTATATTATGGCACTCTCATCAAATATTCTTGGTTATTCCTATGAAGCAGTGAATGAAGCTGTTAGAAATCAATTGGAAAAAGGAGTCTCTTTCTCCTTGCCTCATCCCCTGGAAGTTGAGTTGGCAGAGAAACTGGTGCAGATAATACCCTGTGCGGAAATGGTCAAATTTGGAAAATCAGGTTCAGATGCTACTTCGGGAGCGGTAAGGGTGTCAAGAGCATATACGGGAAAGGATGTAATCCTTTACTGTGGTTATCATGGTTGGCACGACTGGCATATTGGTGCTACTTCCAGAAACCTTGGAGTTCCTGAACAGGTTTCAGCGCTTACCCATAATTTCAAATATAACGATACAGAAGATTTATGTGATCTATTTAAGAAGTACAAAGGGGAAGTTGCTGCGGTCATTATGGAACCCATGAATTTCTATGAGCCTCGTGATGGATATTTGCAAGAGGTAAAGGATTTGTGTCAGCAAAACGAGACACTCTTGATTTTTGATGAAACAATTACAGGGTTTCGTTTTTCCCGTGGAGGAGCACAGGAGCTGTTTGATGTCATTCCTGATTTGGCAACCTTTGGCAAAGTGGTTGCCAATGGTTTCCCTTTGTCTATAATAGTAGGCAGGAAGGATATAATGGAGAGGTTTAACGACGTTTTCTATTCTCTCACGTTTGGCGGAGAGACGGCGTCCCTTGCGGCAGGCATATCAACATTGAAAGAACTACAGGAAAAGGATGTTGTCGGACATCTCTATCGACAGGGAGAAAAGATTAAGGATTTTATTAACAAGACAGCCGAAGATCTGGATATTCAAGAGAATATTGAGTGCGTTGGTAGACCGTGTTTCTCCTTAATAAGATTTATGGGTAGTGATGGAAAAGATTCTTTAGAGTTAAGAAGCCTTTTCCAACAGGAGGTTATAAGACAGGGTATATTATTTGCCGTTACTAATAATTTGTCGTTCAGTCATTCTGACAGTGATGTCGAGAAAACGATAGAGGTATATGGTAATGCATTCAAAGTTCTGAGGAATGCAATTAAAGAAAGTAACACGGAAAAATATATGTTAGGAAAACCCATAGAGCCAATTTTTAAGATTAGATAACCGTTTACATTACTGACATGATTAGAAGTATTAGCTGAATGAATAGGAGAATTTTGTGCAGATTTTCAGGTCAACTCTAAAGGTTAAGATAGGAGATAGATTTGTTGGGGATGGCGAACCATGTTTTATAGTGGCAGAGGCGGGAAGTAATCATAATGGGTCCCTTGTTCAGGCTTTAAAACTCGTTGATGTTGCAGTCGAGGCTAAAGTAGATGCTGTTAAATTTCAGACATTTAGTGCAGAAAAACTATATTCTACAAAAACTCCCAAGATGACATACTTGAGTGAGAAGAATTTAGCGGGAGAGAGAGAGACGGTTTGGGAATTATTAAAAAAGGCGGAAATGCCAAGAGAGTGGCACAAGGAATTAGCAGGTTATTGCAAGGAAAAAGGAGTTGAATTTTTTTCCACGCCTTTTGACATACAAGCTGTAGATGAGTTAGAAGAAATAGGGATAAATGTTTATAAGATTGCATCTTTTGAGATTACACACCTGCCTCTCCTGGAGTATGTGGCTGGAACTGGTAAACCAATAATTCTTTCAACAGGGATGAGCGATCTTTCAGATATAGAGACTGCTTTAGAGGTGATTAACAAACAAGGTAATCATAATGTAATGCTCCTCCATTGTGCAATTAATTATCCTCCTGATTTCAAGGATTTGAATTTAAGAGCAATGAATACTATGAGACAGGCGTTTCAAATGCCTGTAGGTTTTTCTGATCATACCATGGGTATGACATCGGATATTGCAGCAGTTGCCCTTGGTGCGTCTATGATTGAGAAACACTTTACTTTGGACAGAAATATGAAGGGTCTTGACCATCCTTTTGCGTTGGAACCGCAAGAACTTAATGATATGGTTCACTCTATCAGGGATACAGAAGCAGCTTTGGGTTCACCTATAAAGAAGCATACTGAAGCAGAAGAGGAGATGTACAGGTTGGGCAGGAGGAGCCTTGTTGCAATATGTGATATTGTAGAGGGGATGGTTATAACGAGGGAGATGATTGATGTGAAAAGGCCGGGTTATGGTATACATCCAAGGATGATAGACGTAGTCATAGGGCGTGCTGCGAAGATAAATATTGAGAAAGATGATATACTGACCTGGGAGATGGTATGAGTTTAGAAGGGATATTTCTAAGAAAAGTATTAATAGATGATAGAGACGATATTTACCGGTGGAGAAACGACGAAGTTACCAGAAAAAACTCATTTAACGGAGAGCTGATACCTTACGAGGAACATTGTAGATGGTTTAAAGAAGCGTTGGGAGATTCTCAGAAGGTATTTTTTATTGGAATTGATGAGGATGGTGAGAGATGTGGTGTTATAAGGTTAGATTTGATTAATGACTTTGCCTCTGAGATTCACGTTAATATTGTTCCTGAAAAAAGGGGGAGAGGTATTGGTGCTACACTGATCGAGAAATCTTGTAACCTTTTCTTTACCGAAACAAGGTCGAAACTGGTTTATGCCAGAATAATGGAGCAAAATAAAGTTTCCATTAAGGTTTTTCTTAAAACAGGTTTTCGTGAGATGTTCCATTGCATAGAAGAGACGAGTGGGAGTAAAATTATTGTCATGGCTCTGGTAAATTCCAACTGATATAGAGAATGGAATACCTCCTGGATGGAATTTTATTGTCGGAAAGCCAGTGGTAGGAACACTAAGATATTTGTTCTGTAGTGCGTGGCATGTATTGTAAAAAGGGATATTATATTGAAAAATAACGCAAAGTCATTTAACCCAAGTATTTCTAACGTTGCAAAAAAAGGGCAAGTCCCTTCGATACTGGATACATCCATTGAACCGGGTTCAAGGAAAAACATATTGTTAATAAAAGTGCCATACTGCGTTCATCATGAGTCTTCAGTTCATCAAGATAGAGAAAAGTCAGAAGAGATAGTAAAAGATTTTAGGACAAGAACACCTTGGAAACCGATACCATCACTGGCGATTGCTACTCTTGCCGCTTTTTTTGAGAAACATAAAACTTATGATTACAACTTAAGATGTATAGATATAAATGTAGAAGGTTATACTCATCCTGATGAAGTGATAAACACAAAAACATATATTGACATTATTAAAAAGACCATATCGACTGAAGATTATGATATTCTGGCCGTATCAGCAATGTTTGTTATGACGCATAGATGGGTAGTTGACACTGTAAAATTATCAAAGAAATATCACCCGGACTCAAAAATTATTATTGGCGGTGGTTATCCGACGATTTATCCTGAATATACTTTGCAAAATGATGGGATTGACATCTCGATATTAGGTGAGGGGGAAGATACCTTCCTGCATGTGGTTAACCGGTTGAACAATATTGTTGATGATGACTTTGAGAAGGCCTTTCCGTTTGAAGGTTATGCAGCAAAAGATGAATCAGCAAATGTTTTTGTTGTTCCAAGAGAATACGGCTATATTGATTTAGAAGAATTACCCCCAACCGCATGGGACTGGATGGATATAAAGAATTATTTTAATAGAAGTGGTAACAATTGCTTACCGATAGAAGCCAGCAGAGGGTGTCCCTTTAAATGTACTTACTGCACCAGTTTCATTTCATGGGGAAGGAAAGTTAGATATAAAAGTAAAAATCATTTAATAGCAGAAATATCGGATATTAAATCACGATATGAAGCAGCGGTACATTTTGTTGATGATAATTTCTCTTTTGATAGAAAATGGACGGTTGATTTTCTAAGTACACTGGCAGATAAAAAGTTGAACCTTGATGCTTCATGTTCTAATTTTCATTACAACAGTTTAGATGAAGAAATATTAGAATTGCTCTTTAAAGTAGGCGTTAATGACATATGTTTTGCTATAGAAGCAGGTTCTCCTGAAATACTAAAGAGGATAAAAAGGACTTTTAATAAGGAGAAGGCGTTAAAAATAATTGATTATATTAGAAAAAGAAAAAGATCGAGTGTTGCGTTCTGGATGGTTGGATTTCCAAATGAAACATTGGCGCAGATTAACATGACTTTTGATCTTGCCAGAGAACTGAAAACAACAAAAAATCTTTTTTCTGTTGTTATGCCGTACCCGGGGACTGCACTATGGGATTATGCAAAAGAAAACGGCGTATTGATTGTAGATGATGAGTCTATTATAGACTTGTTTTATTATAGAAGCGCAAAAGGAAACTTGAGATCAGAGTACTGGGCAAATAATGAATTGATTACAATGATGTATGATTTCAATATTGAGTACAATTTTATTAATAATGCTGATCTAGAAACGGATTTCGGGCGAGACGCATTAAGATCATGGCTGGAAGATACGCTTCTCAGGTCTCTTCCTACACATATTATTGGGAATATTCTTCTTGGCTATCTGTATAAAGAAAACAAAGAAGATATAAAAGCCGATGGTTGCTACAAGAAAGCCAAGGAATTATTCCTTGATGAAGAGTTAAAAACTACTTTCGAAAAATACCTTAGTTGGGATAATAAAGTTATTAAAAGTTATCTTGATTACGTAGGGAATAACTAACTTTCATTTTGATGTCATCAACAGTA
>Ga0187827_10006175_pt1 | contig 13791 bp, 17 predicted proteins | sample ETNtaG_39_FD_167969 | JGI IMG/M metagenome (GOLD analysis project Ga0187827, IMG submission 167969) | Marine microbial and viral communities from oxygen minimum zone, Eastern Pacific Ocean - ETNP2014_SV_150_PacBio MetaG (Illumina Assembly) | ecosystem: Environmental > Aquatic > Marine > Hypoxic... | reverse complement strand
CATTGACCCCGTGTCTGGACAACGGCGGCTGGTGGTGGTCCTGGACAAGCCACGGCGGAAGGGGAAGAATCCAGGAAAAGCTAAACAGCCGGTGTTCACGAAGACCCAATGGAAGGATGGCTGATGTCAACCAAGGACCGAATGACCCAAGGCCCCGGCCAGGCCATGACTTCACAGTGTGTGACCTGTGCGCGGGCGTTGCCCAACAACATCTGTCAGGCTTATCCGGTCAAGATACCGGAAGCGATCCTGGACAATAAGGTGGACCACAGGAAGCCACACCGTGGGGACGGCGGCCTGGTCTACATCCCCACCCTGGACCGGTTCGGGAAGACCATGACACACATCTTTGACGAACCCACCGTCAGGGCCAGACATCGGAATACCGGACGGCGTGACATCGTTTGACCGTAAACTTGGATATGCGATTGTCGAACAACGAATTCAATTCGGGGGATGAGCGCCGAGACGCGCGGCTGGGCGTGGCGAGGAAAGTTGTCCTAATCTCGCTTCCCGTAGTCCTACTGATGACCGTAATCATGGAGCTGTTTTTTCGATTTGTTGTACCTGCTACGAACATGCCGCGATATAGGTGGGTGGATGAGTATGAGATCTTGTCACACGATCCGTCGTCGGTCCGCGAGGGGGTTTACACCACCGGTCCATCGGCCATCCGTCTCGGTGGCTGGCGAATCAACGACGCTGGCTGGAATAGCCCGATTGAGTTAGACGCTTAAAGTTGCTATGGGTCGATCAACTCAAGAGGGACACTCATGCAGCTAGATGACATAGAAGCTGGTCTCGACTACAGCAGCGTCGGCGCGGTGTTGAACGAGCTGGTAATACCTGACACCTTAAAGGGCTTCGACCGATGGGCAGACTAACTCAAGAGCGGGTCCAACTAATAATAGAGGCGGCAATCGGCGGTACATCTGAGGCTGAAATCCGTAGGGACGTGGCCCGTGTTGATCCGTCTACGTGGCGGCGCTGGAGACGATGGGCTAAGGCTGGCAACGAACCTTACGCTCAGATGATGGAGAAGGTCGCTAAGGCGGTAGCAGATAATGAGGGGATAGAGGTGAAGGTGGATACGCCGAAGGGTGTTCAATCGAAGTCAAGACTGTCCGTGTTGAGGCGTGAGAACGCAGACTTATATAAGGCTGTCAAGGAAGGTAGTATGAAACTAAACGCGGCGTATGGCATCCTGAGAGGCAAACGCGTGACGATCTCCAGCGATCCAGAGTTGGCCGCCAAGGCACTGACCCGTCACTTCTCGTTAGATGATCTGAAGGTGATAAAGGAGCAGCTCACCAAAGCGTGTAGTGATGCATAAACGACGAGATAGAGGCTGTTGGTCAGTGGGTGCTTTTTTATATTTGTGATGCATAAAATGGTGCGCATAATAAACGATATCGGATCATAAAGTATTTAGCTTGCTGGCCCAGCGTCTACTAGTGGGTGACGGTGGGCCATTATCTTCACAGGTAGTATGTGAAGGATGTGAGATTCGGCGGTGTGATTGTGGCGGCCTCCGACCAAAGTCTTTCCAGCTGGTCAGCGGCTTTGTCTTCGATCTGAATGCCGGACGATTGCGTAGCCCAATTTGTTTTCTCTAGAAAACCAGTTTCCAATGCATCCATTGGAAGCACAGCCCCTGGCTCTGTGGCTGGATCTACCAATATGTCGTAAAGAAGCTCAACGAACAGAGCGAGGTTGCCAGCAGCTGCGAGCACCGGGTCCCAGTGGTCATCCTCAAAAACCACTGAACTCGCCACGCCGGAGCCAGAGATACCCCGCGGTTCTACACTCTGGCGCAATAGAAACAGTCGATCGCCTGGCTGGATTTTTTTTGTATTACCTGTGCTATGCCTATCTTTCGCCCTACCTTGTTGGCGACATTCTTTAACCAAGTCCGATAGATCATCCCAGGCAAAACGATTCGGATTCCACGTCAGGAGATAGGTAGCCATTACAACCGAGACCTCCGCAGAGAGTGCGCCTTAGCATCAACCCATAAGCTTACACCTTGGGCGTAGCCGCCCAACAAGGGGGACGGCGTGGCATTTCCCAAACAAAAAGACATTGAGCTGCCCTTGCTAATAGAATTGCATCGGCTCGGTGGGAGGGCAGAACCAAGAGAGCTATACCCGTTGGTAGCGCAACACTTTCCAGAGCTTACCCCTGAAGACAAGGAAGAGATGCTGGAAAGCTCGCCCACAACTAGGAAATTGTGGAACCGCGTCCAGTGGGCGCGTCAGAAGTGTGTAGATGCTGAGGAAATCGACGGTAGTGAGCGTGGTGTTTGGAGGATAACCCCAAAGGGCGTGGTGCGGGTTCAGCGTGAGACGTCTATTCAGCCGCCTCCACTCCCTAGTGATACCATCTCTCTGAGTGGCCTTGTCCGTCGACACGAGAATGATGTGCGGGAACAGGTCATAGCCAAACTTATGCAGCTTACTCCTGAAGAGTTTGAGCACTTCGGCAAGAGGCTCCTACAGGCGATGGATTTCGAAGATGTGCACGTCACACAGTTATCGAAGGATGGCGGTATCGACGGTTATGGGCAGCTTCAGGTGGGGATTGTCAAAGTCAATGCAGCGTTCCAGTGTAAGCGATGGAAAAACAAGGTCAGGGCACAAACGATCAATGAGTTTCGGGGAGCCATCACGGGCGAGTATGAGCAGGGGATAGTCATCACCACGTCATCGTTCACAAAAGATGCTATAGGGCTGTCGATGAAGCGAGGGGCAGTGCCAATCGTCATGGTAGACGGCGAGCGAATCGTGAGCATGATGGCCGAACAGAGGATAGGAATCAGTCACAAGCCGATTACCATGATAGAAATCGAAGATGACTTTTTCCAGTTTGCCGAAGATGAAGATCCACCAGCTCCAGAGTAAAGACTTCACGCTACTAAGTCGAACTGCCCAAACAGATGCCGACGCCTCCACTCAGATCTTGCCCAGTCGCTCGTGTAGGTTGATCTGATATTGTGTGTGGCGGCGAAGCGTCTAGGGCTAACGCTCAAAGTTGACCGACTATAAGGGGCAGATCAGATGGCCTCGTATGGACCACCCTTGAAGTCATTGAAGAGGCGACTGGGTTCAGCTATAAAACGTCGTCGAGTGGTGCGTCGTTTTCAGCGGGGTTTGATGTTGGTTTTCGCAGTCAAACTGAAACCTTTGCCTTTGGTCCTAAAGTAATATGGAATGACGACGGAGATCGTAGCTACAGGGTCTCTATGTCTATCTTGGGCGGGTTGTAGGTGAGCCCACTAGAGAGCAGCCCGTGAAACCTGATATCAAACGCCTTGTGGTACCTCGCAGGCGTGCGAGTTGGCTACCGCTTTGCGCCTTGCTGGCGGTGTTGTGGCAATCCCCAGCCCTAGCCGAATGTGAAGCCACCGGCACCGCTGGTGCCAGCCACTACCGCTACGGCGTCCCTACAACATCCCAACCGGTGAAAGTATTGACAAGCGCGGGCTTTGCCGTTGGCTACTCAGAGACGCGGCGCAATCCGCTGTGGGCAGCGTATAGGGTGTTTGCAGTAGCAGCACCGCAGACGCATAAGCGCCCCTCTCGCTTCAAGGTGGACACCCGCACCACAGCGAGGATTAATCATGCCGCATACACACGCTCTGGATACGACAGAGGGCACATGGCGCCAAACTACGCCATAGACACGCGCTATGGGCGTGCAGCGCAGCGTGAGACGTTCCGTATGTCGAACATCATACCACAGCGTCCAAAGCTGAACCGGCAAGTGTGGCGACGGCTCGAACAGAAGGTCGCAAAACGCTGGTCCACTGCCTTCGAGGAGGTGTGGGTTGTAACTGGCCCAATCTTTGACAATGAGCGTGAAACTCTACCATCTGGAGTAGATATCCCTGACGCCTGTTACAAGATCATAGCAGACGAGATCAACGGGCAGCTGCGACTCATTGCTTTTATCATCCCCCAGGACGTTCAAAGCAGAGCACCGCTGGAGAGTTTTTTGGTAAGCGTTGATGCTGTGGAGTCTGCCACAGGCATCGATTTCTTTTGTGGCCTGAATGACGAGTTGGAAAACAGGCTTGAAGCTGTGGTGGCTGATCGGTTGTGGTGATTTTTTCCTTTGGCCAACAGGAGTAAACATGGCTAAGAATCCAGCTTTATACTCACCAGCCCCATATGTAGCCCCTCGCTAGGAGTCACCATCGTCTCTGTTGTTTTCGCGTCCTGGTTGATTTAGTTATTTGACACGCCTCTCGCGCGCGCTTTTTAGGTCCCCATTAATTCCCTACAATCTAAGTGTATCCGTTTGTACTATAGTCGTTTACGCCGCATTTAATCTCTTTACCACAACCTAACCGCTACGGATGCTTCGAGCCTGTTTTCTAGCGCGTCGTCCAGCCCGCAAAAGTCGGCGTGTCGTTCTCAATTCTGGATCTTTCAGCCAACCTGGTGAATCGGGCAATTCATCTCTCCCTTTTTTTGAGCTCCTACCGCCGCCGGCAATTTCAAAGTCTGTAGACTAACCGAGGACCGCGCCGCAGGACCGGATAAGAAAGAACCACGCCACGATGAGCGGTCCCCCAACTACGATCATTATTCACACTACACCCCCCACTCCTGCCGCATCTGGGGTATCGGGACGGTCTCACCATCATGCCAGGCGTAGTGTGCTTTGGGGTTCTCGCCGATCCAGCGCTCGTCCACATGCTCATCGGCGCGCTGATAGCGAGTGTCGATGCTGTTGGTGCAGCTGACACATTGACGCTGAGTGTGTTGTTTACAGATATCCCGTTGGGCGTTGATGGTAATAGACCCACACAAACCGGCATATCCCAAATAGCGCCCAACCCGTTCAATCCCTCCACGACGATTCGGTACACCGCCGCCCAAGATTCGGAGAGCGGCGCTAACGGTCCGCAGCGTCACTGGCCAACATGTTCGCCACCTGGTGAGCGGTGCTCACCTGAGAGGGCATTACAGCGCGGTATGGGATGGTATAGATGACGACGGGCGGGCCGTAGCGAGTGGCGTGTACCTGGTGCGATTCATCTCCGGCGAAATAATCCACACGCAGCGGATAGTGTTGGTGAGATGATGTGAGCCGACCGCTACAGACTCCCACCAATTCTATATTACAGCCATTCAAAATGGGAGCGACACGGACGTGTTGCGCGGGTAATTCCTGGACTTTCCTGGACATTTACGCGCAGGCGCGCGCGCGAGGCGTGTCAAATAACTCTATTAACCAAGGCGAGAAAACCATCAAGTCAGAGCACCCAGAAAGGGTGATAGCTTTGCAGTTGGGGTAATCGGGGGGGGGTTTGGGGCCTGCCGCGTTGATGGCGGCCCATGCCTACAAATGAGGTAATTCGGCCACTGCCAGGACTGCGGTAAAAATTAAGAAGAAGCCCCCTGTATAAAGAAACCCGGTGCTAGCAATATCATTTCTCCCTTCCAAGTAATGAGCGGCGACCATACATGGTAATGAGCGGCGACCATACATGCGGCCCCTAGAGAGAACCCCACGACGTACTCGCCTGGCGGCGGACGCGGTGCTAGCTGTACAGATAGCTCTTGGCGGCCATTTTGAGGAACTATGATGTTCTCAAGATGGGGTCGGTGGCCTTTCAGTGTTATCTTTACCGTTGTCGGTCCCGCCCGCATTTGAGGCAACAGAAGTGGAGTCACGCCGCGTTGATGACCATCTATTTTCACGTTCGCACTGGGGGGCGAGCTTTCTACACGCAATATCCCAGCTCCCCGATGTAGTGATATCGTTAATCGGGCCACTTGGCCCGTAATCACCACGACTGAATCTTGACCCGCCATGTAATCTGTTTCCACCCGAACAGAATGCTTGCCTGACCTGCCCCTCAGAAACCGGTCCAGTGTTAATGTTATAATTTGACCGTTTTTCAGAGGAGGCAACCCGTGCCTAGGAAGCAGTATCGTCCAGATGACCTGTCCCCTGAAAGCGGTCCAGGTTTATTGTTATGATTCAGCAGTTTTCCTAAGGAGGTCGATCGTGGCTGTGGTGAAAGACAAATATCGGGGAACGCCTTCGTACCAGCTGGTATATGAAGAACTGCTTTCCGCGGCTAAGTCTCGTGGCACAGTGACTTACAAGAAGATCGCTCAAATAATGGATTTGCCTTATTTGAGCGGCAACTACATGAGCGGAGAAGTCGGCCAAATACTTGGCGAAATAGCCGAAGACGAGTACGACCAGAACCGCCCATTGCTCACCGCTGTCGCGGTCTTGACGTCAGGGGGGGCAGGCGGAGGTTTCTTCACGCTTTCTCGCGAACTAGGTCTACTCGAAGAGGGTCTGTCAAAAGAGGCGGATCAGGCCTACTGGGTGACCGAGCTAGAGGCAGTCTACGATGTATACAGCAAGGCAACTACATCAGAGGGGCGTGCAGCGGGCGACATAGATACCTTGAACGAGGCGGATGCGGCAAGGATCCATGACACATATTCTGAGGATATGAGACTACAGGAAGAGCGCTATGAGTTCGCTCGAAATCCATCCTTGGTCCGAGCGGCCAAAAAACACTATGGGTGTATATGCAAAGCGTGTGGATTCGATTTCGCGGTACGATATGGCGAGATTGGGGCCGGTTATATCGAGTGCCACCACCTCCACCCTGAGATCGATCGTTCAGAAGGGGTCTCGACGAGGTTAGAGGATGTAACCGTGTTGTGTGCCAATTGCCATCGAATGATTCATAGCAGAAGACCGGCCCTCGCGCTTGAGGAACTACTAGAGGCGCTTATATCCTCCCCAGTCTCGTGATCGGTTTTGCGGTGCATAAGGCGCGAATGGCCACACCGACGATCACCTAAAACAAACTCTCAAAGTGGACCGACTGTAGGGGGCGGGTCAGGGCCAGAAGGCGATAGCCCCGTCAGTTGGGATCCTCGCCTGGAAGAGGGGCGGTCATCAACACCGCCACTGCCGTTACAACCTGGCGGTACTCCTCTCGCCACTGCTTAAGCACCGCCAGTTCTTCCTCCGAGACCTCTTGGGTGTAGAAAACCGCTCCGCACTCACGACACGTTCGCGTGCGCCTAGTTCCACGAGTCTCCCTGACCGAAGCAGATCCGGTACTACATTTAGTACATGGTATTGCCACGACAATCCCCCTTGTTCAGTGACTATATATGAGACTATTCAATCTATACTATCCTATATATAGTAGTAGAACACACGTAATACGTACAGATATACCCGATAATAGTTATTATGCCAACTCCCCACTCAAAACACTAGATATAGATCAATTTTATCCTATAAAACAGAAAATCACCCTGGCCACCCGTGCCACATACCCACAGACGAGCGACAATACACACAACACACTACCCAATTTGCACGTGCCACCTATAAAACAGACAGATTTTTTTTGTTTATATAATGGGTGCTATCAGCATCAAAATACACGAGATACAGAAATGACTATGGACGTTAAGTGGGCTGTAACGTCGCTTAATCAACAGACTAGGGGAGCGCCTTTCTACCCCAGCACGCCACAGCGGGTGGACCCAGGCGGCGGCAACAGTTTCAGGCGGGGTCGTCCAGGCGGCGACAAGAAAAGTCAGGCGAATCTCACTACACACTCTGCACCGCAATGCATAGACATGGCGATTCAGAGTGTTTTTACCAGCAAACCCGCCTATATCGTAAATTCGCCACACTCATAATCATAGCCATCCTGTGATTTTGGCCAAGCGCTTGGTGTAGTCCAAAAAGTTGGACCAAGAGATATCAGACGGCACCCCGTGGTCACAGGCGGGGATGAAGCCGCCATCCTCAACCACAGGTGCAATACGATCCAACTCGGCCTGGATTACATCTCCACCGGCGGCGATAGCACGCTTGTCTATTCCCCCCTTATAGGCTATTTGGTGGCCAAATCTTTTGCGAAACTCGACGATATCGTTATGTGCCGCAACCTCTATAGGGTCACACACGTTGATCTCCGCTTCGATCCAGAGCGGGATCAGCTCAGTAATATCGCCATCTGAGTCCATGTCGATGATAGGACAGCCTGAAGAGTAGATTTGTGGCACCCACACCTTGTAGGCTGGCATGAGAAAACGGCGGACCATAGCCGGGGAGATCATGCTGTGCGCCTTGTAAGCCATATCCTCTGAAATGCCCACGGAGTCGAGCGTGACGCGCTCTAGAATGGGCGCCAGTGTCTCGGAGACGAACGTTGTCCAAAACTGGACCATCTCTTCGATCCATTCAGGCTCGTCCACCATGAGAATGCACAGGTTCTCCATCCCAACCCATTCGCGTAACTGCCAAAATGGACCATTGAAATGAACATGTGCCACATCATCTCGGTCCTGTAATTTAACGCAAGACTCCTCGAAATCATCCGCAAAACGCTCGGTATGCTGTGGGTCAAACCGGGTTTTCATCTCCTCCCAATCATCGCGGGTCTGAACCGGAAAACGGTGCCATTTCCGCGTGACAAAATCCTTGGCACCGCGAATGTATGTGTAGTCGAACTCATCTGATATCTCTGTGATAGCCCCCATCCAGTCGCGAACGATGTAGTGGCCGTCTTTGTGCTCAAGAACTTTTTCCTCGAATATGGGGATCATCTGGAAAGAGACGCCTATGGCGGGCTGAGGGCGTGACTCCTCTTTCGGGATCCCCAAGATTTCGTGATAGGCGTCCACATATGACACGCCCTCTGGGAGACCCTGCTGGTGCCAAACTCTTCGCGTCGACTCCCTTGGGCCGCCAGGGGAAAGTGGGACTCTGTCGGGGGTCTTGAATAGCAGTGTAGCTTGATACCGTTCACGCGGCGTCATGAAAGTAGCCTTTCGCAGGGTAGAATGAGGTGTAAACTATACATATCATACCGCGATAGGATACATTGCGCCCACGCCGAATTCTCCGTCATGCCACATCTATCGTTGTGCATGCTACTCAAGCGCATCCTGCATACGCACAAATAGGCGGTCGACCTCAGACCGTGTTTGATCGTCCAGATGGTATGTGAACGGCGCACGGGGGGCCTGAGGAGGGAGAACGCCGCGCTGCGTCAGCAAGTAGCGCTCGATGGCTATAAACCCATCCAGGCCGCCTTGTAGCTGTATGGCGGCGATGGCACAGATGGGGAAGTATAGGGCATAGGTGCGGTCTTCGTCGCCTGCTTCCAGGGCATGCCACAGCGCAACAATACCGTCCAGCAGATCGCAGGCGGGCATGGTGCCATGAATGCCACGGCGATGGGCATCCACCAGCGCGATCCCACCACTACCCTCAAAAATGGTCGCCTGGCCATCGGTGGCATCCAGCAGCGCCGACTGTCGCTGCCCCAATGGTTCGGCCTCAGGCTTGAACCAGAGCCGCTCGCCAAAACGGTGCCACAGCGCTGCCTGAAACTGGATCGACATAGGTCGTCCCAGATAGCCGCTGGCATCCTGGACTATAACCGGTACCGAGATCGCCTCTGTGATTCCCGCGAAATACGTCTCCAGTGACGCCTCATCCAAGGACTGCGACACCGGTGCGATCGCCATAACCGCCGATGCTCCCGTATCCTCTGCAGTCTCTGCAAAGGCACGCGCCTGTGCCACACTCTCACCCCCGACGCTCATAATAACCGGTCCGCGGCCATGCGCAGCCTCTACAAGCCTGCCTGGCATCGACTGCCGCTCCAGGGCTGTCAAGCGGAGCACATCGGAGCACAGGGCAAACGTGATCCCCTGTGCTCCGGCATCGAAAACGTAATCGATCTCACGGCTTAGCGCAGTAAAATCGATCTCTCCATTGGGGGCGTATGGGGTGGTTAGAACTGGATAGATACCGCGTTCAAACATAGAAGGCTCCTTGAGCGGAGGGGTTGTTGGGTAAAGATGCGGACTATAAGCGGTGATAAAATTCGGGTACCTTTGGCGCTTAGCAAGGGGTGCGCCTGTCTGAGCCGCGACGTGAACCAACTGCCTGGCAGAGGATTGCCCCTAGCGCGGCACGCCTGATCTATGAATACTACGACGATCCAGCGCCGGCATGCTTTGGGGAGCTCTTGGCCGAGACGGATCGGGTGAATAGCGCCAGACTGGGAATGGAGGGTGTTCTCAACCCAAATAGGTCCGTGCTCCCGTCCTACACCTTGGGCCCTAAATCGAGTCTAGGAGCGTTCAGACGCTACTTCGTCAACCGCATCGATTGGCTTAAAACAAAGAAGATTGAGGAGATCATGGAGATCTCCGAGGTGGAGGGGCGCGTTCGAATGATCATGAACGAGCAGGAGAAGTGCCGTCAGGCCCTTTTAGAGACATCCTGTCTAGACGACAACATAGTTGTAATGGACTTCCGGCGCTTCGACACCACACCTGCTGGCAACAGACACCGCCGATGAGACCATCTCAAAAATCATTGAACGTATGAAGCAAAATGGATAATCTGTAGATGTTTTTCATGTAAACCACTGCATTCCATCACTATACCTGCTTTTTATCGACCAAAAGCCGTCCCACTACTAAAGTCATAGCAGATAAAACTCAATGTATAAACATACTTATACTATAAGTATACCCACCTACATTTTCTAGAGCTACTACTTAGCATTACCGTATATCATACTGTAATAGAAGCATATACGTATTTATCTTCACGAGTAATGGTCCATATAGACAGCCGTGTGGTATTACCTGGCTTTCCTCCCATAAGGACGTGTCCATGCCTTCTTCTGACCGCACATATCTGCACGATTTTGCTTGGCAAGAGCACGAATGGCACCTGCATTACTTGATATACCGTTGGAACTACCTGCGAGACGGCAAACCATCGAACCCTATATACGGGTCAATCCGGCCATTAGTAGTACTGGATATGGGATTCGATCGGTCGAATCGCCGGCCCTATGGCGCGAGGGCGTGGAAGTACGCCCCCCCCCTAAATCCCCTGGGGATATTAAAAAGCTCCAGTGCCCTCAACTCATTATAAATAATGAAGAAACAGCGCTTCAGATCGAACATGCCGCAGATTTTTTTTGGGGATATTTTGGATATCCGCCTTATCCGAAGCCTTCCGGTCAACACAAGCCTGGTGAACATGCTTTGCCACCTCCGGGGTTTGGAGTAGGTCATGATAGGCACGGTCGATCGTCCAGAGTGGCCGCACGAGATACTGGAGTTTCTGACGGACAGCGCCGACGACCTCTTGGACGAGGCGGGTGGAGCGAATTGGCTCACGGTGGTCTAGACTCCATGGATACCCTATATCTAGACAGGGCAACGTGTTACACGCGATCCTGAGCGCTCTCAGATGGGATGCTACTGTTGGTATTCAACCGCGGAGAGTGTAGACTTACAGGTGTGAACTCAGAGGGATAAAATAGAGGGGCCTGTTCAGTGCTAAAAAACGAACAGGCCAGATACGGCCTACCTGCCAAGAAAACCGTATCCGGCCCTAGAATTTGCTACCAGCCTAGGAAGGTTTATCGCTTTATCGGCGACGTAACCAAGAAGGCGGTATGCTGTGTACGATAGTGATTCCACAGCACGACGGCAACACCTGTCCGGTAGCCGGCTTAGTGGCCGGGTACGGTCAACTTCAACGGTAGACACAGCACCATGCTTGGCCTGTCCTTATTTTGGACGGGTTTTTTTATGGTGTATAGCCGTAGTGCGTTTCGGTGAGACCAGCTCTACAGATGGAGATGATTGATTGATCGAATAGGTATGAAAATGCCCCGCCAGTCGATGGAAGGCGACCAGCAGGGCGACACTCTATACTAGGTAAGATAAATATGCTCAATAACATGGCGGCGGTCAAGCAGTTCGCCGGCTTTATCAATGAGACGTTCCACAAGGAGAGTCAGCCATACGTTAGGTGGGCTGACGGCCGCGGAAGTTGGCAGCGGTGCATGAAGCAGGAATACCCCGTCTCAGAGAAACAGATGATAGAGCACCTTTACGGCGGCGAGATCGTGTTCGGGTGCGAGGGGTTAAACTCGCCATCTTATACCGCGTTGGACATAGACAACCCTACTGAGCCGAATGGTGTCGAGCTGACTGAAGACGGCCGCCGGCGCTACGAGTTCGCTCAGGATTTGTTAGACGGGAAAGGTATCCCTGTTCGCTCATCGGATAGCGGCGGCATCCACCTTTACGCGAGGCATGACCGCGGTATATCTAGCGCCCTGCGGGACGTGTGCATCAAGAAGATGATTTTTGACCGTGGGGCTGACATAAAGATCGAGCGAGGTGTGTTAGAGCTGTTCCCGCAACCCAGCACCAACTTTCGTTGGCCGTTTGGCGTTGGGTCTTACTTGCTGAACCCTGAGCTTTTGAGCAAAGGGTTTGAAACTCCGACTGGCCTCTCAAAAGAAGACCAGATCGGACGATTTGTCACACAGCCCTGCTACCAGTACCCCAACATAGCCGAAAGCGTCTTACTACTTCGTGACAAGCGGCGGCGCGACCAGCAAAGGGAAACAGGGCTATACACCGCAACGCCGTCAAGACGCTCAGGCGTGGACACACCGTTCACAAAAGAAGTGGCGCGGCTACTCAATGAGGGACCGAGGCCAGGCAAACACAACGAAGCATTGGGCAAGCTGGCTCTGCATTACACGATCCAGGGTTACGAGCTAGAGCAAGTTAAGGCGGCGGTCTGGGATTGGCAGTGCACTAAGGCGACAGGGTGTAACGAGTGGCAGCAGGACGGCCCCGATGCTTGCAGGAAACACATCAAGCGACAGGCCGAATACGCCGCAAGGGAGTTCATACTCTACGATGGGCGCGTCAAAGCTATCGAGGTGCCCACTGTGGCCGTTGCTGATGCACTGACGGGGTTAAAGCTGTTTGGACGTGACACATCGCTCCTGAGGGCTTGGTTCAAGTTCTGCGAGTATGTCCGACCGCGTTTCGAAGACTATGCTGGCGGTGTCATGCCGCTCCATTCTCACCACAAGTGGCAGACGTGGAGCAGGCGCAAGTATAAAGAGCTGCAATGGAGGCTAGAGCGTGCCGATATATGCGTACCAGTCCAGACGGCGCTCTACATGGTTCAGTCCACGCGGTACAGGATAAAGCTTCGGCCGACAGGCGGTGAGACTTTCAGCACATGGTCTGAGGCTGTTTGGGAAGCGTGCGGTCGAGATCGCACAGCGTTGGGGCAGCACTTCACAGATAAGCAGATACGGGAACATTTCGACTGGCTCGATGGGCCTACCACGGTGGTTGGTACCCTTTGATAGGGGTCTGCCCATTTGTGCGCACTAATTACTATACGGTGGGGGGGGATATTTGGAGCGGTTGGGGAATGTTGTTTTTTAACCCCGAAGAGCGAAAACGGGGGCGGCGGACCTAGTTGGTTAGAGTTAGTGGAGAACTACGCGCGTACCACGCGGAGTCGGCCGAAGGGCGAAACCGGCGAAACCCTAACATCAGCAGAAATGGCCGCACAGATACTGGCCGGCGGGTGACCGCTGGTACCAAACTAACCCAGGGGGTAGCGATGCCAGGCAGCAGGTTTGTAGACGATGGCGACGGCGCGGATTTTTCGCAGTGCTGTTTTTGTTCCAGGGCGCTACCTGAGAACCGCTGCCAGGCATACCCAGGCGGCGTGCCAGACGGCATAAACACCAACAACCTAGACCACCGAAAGCCACAGCCAGACGACAACGGTATGCAGTTTGTGGCTGCGCTGGATAGGCACGGCGATGCCCTACAGCACCCCCTGGATACCCCCACAGCGCACGAACGCCGGCGCAGGGGTGTTTCCACAGGGATGCCACGTTAGCACGTTCTGGAAGTGGTCCTTCCA
>Ga0187827_10006174_pt1 | contig 13792 bp, 12 predicted proteins | sample ETNtaG_39_FD_167969 | JGI IMG/M metagenome (GOLD analysis project Ga0187827, IMG submission 167969) | Marine microbial and viral communities from oxygen minimum zone, Eastern Pacific Ocean - ETNP2014_SV_150_PacBio MetaG (Illumina Assembly) | ecosystem: Environmental > Aquatic > Marine > Hypoxic... | reverse complement strand
GATGGGGGATGAAAAGTCTGGTTGCAGTCTGTTTGCAGCCGAAAAGGTAATGTATTGCATCCGATTTATCCTTGAGTCCTTAAAATTCGGTTAATTTCTACTGCTTGCGTCGCCTGTGATGGCTGATGTTGCGATTGCCACTAACGCCAAAGGCGACACCGCGTGGATCATCAAAGACGAGAAGGTTTATGTTTGTGGTGGGGTAACCGCGAAACTCGCTTGTATGACGGTGGACTTAAAGAACGCAAACGCGGCTCCCATGGTGTATTTGCTTGACGGAATGAACACGTTATCAACTGATGATTAATCGGTTCGTAAGGGGTTAATTGAACGCGTAATCAACTACAAAATATACAACAGCAAAAATCACTACAACTTCTACCGTACGTATAAACATACCAATTGCCTTAATTTGCTGTGGTATTTTCGTATTACCAACCATTGCTTGTTCCGCTGTAATACCATCACTCTTAAGTTGTTTCATTATTTTCTTCCCAACCAACCGCTGTATCCCATAAGTTCCTATACCAAACACTACTGCTGATACAAACATTCCTACAACCAATAACCCCGCTGCCTGCCAACTAATAAACACAGCACTATCGTAAAACCAAATCCAAACAGCGCAAGCAACCAGCCAAGTAAATGTAGCAATTTTTCCTTCGTTAGCTTTTTGTGCTTCGTAGATGTCATTCATTACCGTTTACCTCCTTTCGTTTAGATTTTCGAACTCTTCTATCTGTTTATTCCACCGCTTCTTCCTGCGTTAGCCTTCCATTGCCTCTATCGCATAGCGTTCACGTTTGAGCCTGTATCTTTTATTCTCGTCTTCGCTGTCTTCTTCTGTGGCTATGCAAAAAAAGAGCTGCGTAGTTGCGTGTGGGTGTTCAATAACATCGCTTAACGCATAACGTAACTCATAAACCATCTCGTTCTTTTCTTTGTCCCAAAACTTATGTAAGTTTCTTAATCCTATACTTTGCAGATGCGAGGTGAGACACCAATTCTCAATAAGTTTATTCTCTATTTGCTCTTCAGTTGCATTCTCTAAATCACCAACTGGAAAGAAATATCGGAAAGCAAGTATGCCACCGTCATAACTACTTTCAAATTCAATATGAATCCAGTCAAAGTCGTTCGATGACGAAGAAGTACTGTCGGAATACCCAATCAACCTGCCTTTCGCATCGGCGTGTTCGTGCCCATCTGTTGCTCGTTCTTTAGCAATCTCTAACAGTCCTGCAAAGTTTGCTTTGCGTACTCCTTGTTCTTCAGTAAAGATAGGAGCATTGAGTTCTTCCATATCAGCGGCAAATGATTGTTTCTTGTCAACCTTCTGACTATTCTTTTTTCCAACCTCTTCCCGGAATGATTTCTCGTCTTCGTTTTGACTATCACTTGTTGTGCTTTCCAAAAACGTCTTTGCAAGTTCATATGGTGTTGTGTGAATGAAGTGGGCTTGCCACGCGACACCACCTCGACTAGCGACAGCTTCAGCGAACATTTGATGTAGTTCCTGTAGCTCTATTGTCAACACCCCCAATATATCCGCCACTCATAAAGTCTCCAGGGTATTGTAGATGAAATGGGATAATAATCCGAAAGCGGTTTTACTTTGATACCATATTTTTTCTTCAGATAATCAACCCGTGGGTCGTTATCAAAGTCAACCCGGTTTTGGTAAGTTAGAATCTTTATTGTATATTTGCCTGTTTCTGCTAAGAGATCCACAACAGGCACCAGGTGGTCGACATCAGGATACTGCATCATTAAAAACAAAATCTTTGGTTTCATTATCAACTTTTAGAAGAGGATTTTTTAGTAGAGAATAAGTAAAATGATGCAAATTAATAACTTAATCCTCTGCATCATTTTTCTTTTAATTGATATTGAAGTAGACCGAGTAAAATCTCGTTAGTATACCTACCCTTTGAGTACCATTGCTTTTTCAACAAACCTTCTCTTTGAAAGCTATTGTTCTCAAATGCCTTTATTGACCCGATGTTCTCTTCATAACATCCGGCTCGCACTTTATTGAGATTAATTGAATTGAAAGCATACATTGTAATTAATCCGATCGCTTCAGTGCCAATACCCTTTCGCCAATACTCCTTATCACCTATAACGAGACTAATATCAGCAAACCTGTGTATCCAGTTAATTGGCCCCAATTTGATATTTCCGATATGTCGGTTTTTTTCTTTCACACAAATCGCAAGAAACAACTCATCAAAATTACTGTCCATAGATTTGACAAAAGCTGCAATATTTTCTGTTGATCTAGGGGAATACCGTGTTTCCAAAAACTGGTTTACTTCAGGGTCATTCAACCATCTATAATAACTTTCATTCACATCTTCCTGCCTGACCTCTCGCAAATAAATCGACTCACCCTCTAAGTAATATTTATTTCTATTTTGCATGGGTTCCCTCGTTTTGAACCTTTTTTCTGTGTAATTAGGTGGAACAAAAATTCTATTGTTAACACTTTAACCCATTGCTATCATAATCAGCCCTAAATTGAAGGGCATCTTCAATATTTTTTCTTGGTGTATAAAACCTATCACCGACTTTTAAATCTCTTATGAGATTCTCTCCATTTTCACCTAATACCACTTGAACAATCAATGTGCCGTTTTTAGTTCCGATATAGACTCCATTTGAATCAATTCGATATATCAATCCCACTTGAAACGGATGAAAAGGTCCATCATTATATTCGACCTGACAACCTTTCAAAAAAACTCTTTTGTTATTCAAGAAAGTAGAAGATCCAGGATAAGGATCATCAAAGGCACAGATGAAAGTTTCAATTTCATCCGTTTTCCAAGACCAATCAATGTAAGCTTGACTTTTTGTATGTAGCCTTGGGAAAAATATACTGAAAGATTCCGGAACAGGGAAAAGATTAAATGATCTGCCAGATTCTAGTTCTTCAACAAACTCTTTCAAGAATTCAAATTCATTGCCAATAGCTTCTTTAAAATAATCTTTGGGTATTCTCGCTTTTGATGAAAAAAGATATTCTGCTGATTTGACAATTTTTCCCGAGTCATATTCCCCCTGAATCATTTCTTCATTAATCAGTTGCAGGTTACAGGCTCCGACTTTATTCTTTCTTAGAATTTGCCATGTATAGTGTGCCCCTCCCCTATATTGAGGTAGGCGAATTCCCATAACATCAAGCAACCGGCCATTGAACAATTCTGTTGTTCTTTTTGTAAAGCTCCATGTCTCACCGAAGCCTATCCCCATGCCGCCTCGGTTTCCGGCTTCTATAAAAACTTCATCCTCGTTAATATCGCGAGGACTATGGTACTCAATTTTGTTTTTCTCAAGTAGTTCTTTAAATGAAAATCCTTCGTCGCTAATGACCTCATCTACATGCCTTTTGGCAACAAAAACGTTTACCTGATAACCTTTCTTTTTCAAATGCACGGCAAATTCTCCTAAAAGAAACCCACCGCCTATTAATAGGAAATGATCTATCTTGCCATAGCTTATTCTTGCTGTATCAGATATACCCATCATTTAACTATCTCCGATTTTTTCTACCGTTTTCTATTTTTACGAGATAAAAGGCATCTCAACAGATTAAAGCCTATCATTCGACGGTGGCTCCAGGTATTGAGATATACCTGATATTATTGTTGCACAAAAAGAAGCAAAAAATATACTTCGCAAGTCGTAAATAATCGCCAACAAAGACAAAAAACAAAATCAATAAGTGCCTATGCCTTACTTAAAATCTATCCTCAGGCCTTGAAAAGTTACTTCTTAGCGCCTTTTTCTTTAAATATGACCAAGTCGTGAATCTGCCTTAAGGTAGGCATAGGAAAAAGTTTAGCGGCCTTGCTTTCTTCATCGAACAGATAAAAACCGGCATTTAACGAAATATTGTTGGCAATACCCTTTAATCTATCAAAATATCTATTTTCGCTTTGGCCAACATAAAAATACTGCCCATCATGAGCGATGCCACGAGTAAACCCGTGAAAGGAGCCTATTATACTGGTGTTCGTTTTATAAAGGTGACCTCTTTGACTTTCCGCAAAACATAGGTCTCCTCCAATAAAACGTGGGCTATGAGGCATCCATAGATCTCTAACGACTAAATGTTTTTGCTCGGGATTCTCAATATTAAACTCTATGATTCCACCGTCGTAAACCCCTTTTGGGCAATGCCCCCCAACGGAAAAACATGAGACAAATAGGCTATCTCCGCTAATAGCAAGATCATTAATATGGTGTTGTTCTAACTGCAAACGATCATATTTGCCGGACATCTGTATTTTTTCAACTATTTTGCCAGTATTACCGTCATGCACAGTAACCATATCAAGGCCAGAACATGCCACAAAAATCAAGTTGCGCTCTTTATGGTATGCTATCCCATGCCCCTTAGATCCTTCAGGTATAGCAAACTTTTCGAGCAATTTGAAATTATAGTCAAAAATATGAACTCCATCCATTTCATGAATAATATAAAAATTGTCTTCAGTCTCTGCAATTTGGTGGAAACAGCCAGAAAAGACTCTCTCATAATCCTGTGCTTGAAGATCATACAGGTACAATCCCCCTCCTCTTTTCCCATCTATCACGTCATAGATGGCATGGTCCGGAGAACTGATCAGAACTTTTTGTTGGTGATTATGAATGTCACTAATGATCTTCAGATTGTTCATCACAGGGGTACAACAAAAATGCTTCCCTGCTTCAAAACCATATTCAGTCAACTGAGGTATAATGCTCTCATACCCCCCAGACGTCAATATGATAAAAATGTCATCTTTATTTACTTCCTTTAATTTATTTGGGGAATAGATTTTCAACTCATGAAAAGTCGTTCCCTGTAGAGTGGTATTATTGTCTATGATGTATTCTATCGGGAAAGAAATAGCTCTCAATGTTTTCACAGCCCAATCCTCAGATTTCCCAAAAAATACAACTTTTTTACCTATTGTTAATTTATTTAGCTCCTGCCAAGTTTTCCAAATATTTTTCATTCAAAGTACCTTTATTTTTTTGTTCTCTATTTATCGTATCTTGAAATTTAATCTAATGAGTTTTCATAAGTGTGGGCGGCTTACTCTACAATATGCATCCCCAGACAGTTCTATTCCTTTGTGAAAGCGGCAAGCATTCCCCCCCACATATGCTGATCCCAAAGGGGTTCAGCCCTCTCTACTTGACTGGGATCATGTTTGTAAGGAGCTACACAATGCTTCATTGTAATATCCATAAACTCATCCTCTGAGAGACCCAATAATTGCAAGAATAAATCTAAGCTGGCTGGTCGTTTTCCGTCATATTGTGCTATGAGTTTTTTCCCTTCTTCCCTACTTTTACGGCCTTCCCGAATATCGATTGATACCAAATGATTTGTTCTTCCGAATCCACGCTTTATAAATTTCAGATAATCACGAATCCCTTGGAACATGCATTCCACCTTTTCCCACCCATACTCCTCGGGTATACCTTCCACTGTGGTGAATTCCCATCCTAACTCATCTCGGATCACACCAGCCATCGCACGGGGGTCCCAAGGGATATAGCTACCCAAGCGGACAGACACAACTCCCACTTTTTTCCATTCATCATACTTTGGGTACATGAACGTCGCCAAGTCTCGCAATTTCACCCACCCAGGAAGCATTCCAACCATATCCTCGGCGGGTATACCGAGGTGTTTATATCTATTGAATTGCTCCTCGTCTACCACTTCAATTTCTTCGTAGGTGTAGCCCTGACAACCATATTCTGATTCTGGCTGCCCCCAGAAAACCAAAGGTATCCCCCATCTAATTGCCACCTGCATTGTCCCCGCGCCAATGCCACAATGGCAATGCCAGCAAAAATCACCTTTCCTCTTTAAAGACTCAAGCATCGTTTCTCGTACGATTTTCCAGCTTGCTTTGAATCCTATAAAGTCGACTCCCATCTTTTTAAATGTTCTCTCTCGGTTTTCCAGGTGAAGCGGACGATAAAAACCGTGGTCAAATGAAACCACGAGTGGTTTCATATTCATCTCTTTCATCAAGTACAAAAGGGTATACGTGCTATCCTTTCCTCCACTATAGGGGACGACACAGTCATATGCGTACTTCCCTCGATATTTATCACATAATTCTCTAAGCCATTCCTTCCGCTGCTCCCAATCAATTTTTTCCTTTTTAAGCTTATTTTGATTGCAAACGGCGCAAACTCCTCCCTCATCAAATGTAATCCCATCATGTGTCTCAGGATGACAACATTTTGTACATTCCTTCATGAATAACTTCCTCCTATAAAGAACTTTAAATAATTTATTGAATAAAAAAGAACCAACTCAGAAAAAATATAATTCTCATGGTTCCATGACATGTTTTCGAAAAGCAGCGATGAACCTGGGAATAAATCGTGAGAATGTATTCTGAATCATTTAACCGCTAAGATATTATTCGACCTTTTGGACAAGCCCCTGTTCCAAAAAACGTTTTAAATACTGAGATACATCAAAGATATCAACATCAGCCAAACCAGCCAGGTCAAGTACAGAACGTTTTCCATTAATGTGAAAAAGGATTGTGTTCGCAAATTTTTGGAATCTTTCAGGCTCTTTATGGCAATCATAATAAAGTCCATGTTTTGTTAGCCATGGTTGCAGGGTATTCGTGTATCGGTAGACAATATTTTCCTCGAGTATTTCTACAACTTTTTCTGATATTTGCAGAGCTTCTACCAACAGATCTTCCTGAATTATGTCCACTGTATCAGCGCTTGTGTGATATTCCGGAAATGGATACCTTTGTAAGGCGACTCCGGGTATATTCAGAGTCGGCCATGCGATAACGCGTTCATCGTTACCATAACCCTCAAAGAATTTCATCTCTTCAAATGGCACATTCTCGCTTGTTATCGCCATTCGAAGAACCCTTTCAACTAGGCTATCCTCTACCAACGACTTTTTAAGACACAGTGTTTTCCCCGCTCCCAACGATTCGAGTTGTACCATACCCGTCATGTTAGCGACCCGATCCTTATTGTGCCCGATATAGTAAAGCATTCCAAACATTTCAGGAACAATCAATACCTGATATGAATAGAGAGGATCACGTAAATTGTCCAGAAATGGTATCAGTTCCATGGCAACAACACACCCGCTTAAATCATCATTGCACAGTTCGTCAATGTGTGCACAAAAACAAATTGTCTCCTTTTTTTTACCAGGACGAAAATATTCTGCCACTTTCATTTTCCCAGGATTGTTGTTTACTTCTATAGAAACGTGATATTTTTGGTCCGACTTTAGATTTTCCCATCTATTATGTGGAAGAGAGATCCCCCAGTCTGAAACTCTATAATCATAAGCATTGCGCAATTCAAGAGCGTACTCCTCAGGCATGTCTTTACGAGTAGACAGATGCTTTCCGATCTCCTCTTTAGTAAACCAGCCTTCAACTTCTTCACTATAAGGGACTACAAAAAGGTGATTTTCATCTGTAGATCCAATCACATTTCCATTCTTAGACTTAAGATGTCCATGTTTCACCTCCCAACTCTGTGGAATAATCCAATCCTCAATTTCAAGACCAGTTGGATATTCGTGAATTGTCATTTCAGGATATTTCTCTTTAATAACACTGAAAGTTTCATCTAGCCCGGGGGAAACTATCATCCTATGCAAGGGAGATATCTTAATAAGGTGCTCCATCATTACTGATGCTTGTTTTTTTTCTTTAGTTGTTTGCGTCATAGTTCGTCCTGGTTATTATTGAAATCACATCAACAAATTACTGTTTTCTGCTTATCTGATGGTCAATTTAAAGGAAACATAAATCTTTCCAAATACTCAAAATTCGGGGGCTCTGCCGGGGCTGAGAGCTTACTGGCTAATAACTCTTCATCAAACTGAATCCTGTTCTGATGGTCAAATTGTGCCGGCACCATAACACACCTCTTCTTAAGGAGGTCATACGCTTCCTGGTTCCACTTTGTCCCCTTTATATCTATTAAATAGATAGGTTTAGTTGTGCCTATTGCAAATCCAAATGTTGTCGACATTGAGTTTCCGAAAACAAATGAATCTGTACTTTTGAAAACGGTTTCAAAAGGATCGAAAATAATGTTATCTACAATACCGTCAAATATTCCTTTTACTTCATCTTTTGTTGTTGGATGGGCTTTGTAAATTACTTCATGCCCACTTTTCTTTAACATTCTTGCTAGACGTAATTCTAAGTCCAGTTGGAAAAGGAAAAAGTCTCCACAACTGTATTGGTACCTATAAATATTCATGGGGTAACCAACAATCATTACTTTCCTTACTCTGCCAGGAAACGGCCCTTTTCCACACTGTTCATGAATATCTTTATAATAGCTCGTTTCAATAGATTCAAATTCTGTTTTCCGGTGCCTGCTAATTCTGCTTGAATAATGTTCATTTTTTTTAAATTCTTCGGTTTTCTTTGTCGGACAGACAAAGATGTCACAAGCAGAATACTCATTATAGCTCGGCATTCTTCTGTACATATTTCCAATATCGTTTCCATGGTGGAAGCCAATAATCCTGGTTCCTTTTGACTTTAATGCGAGGGCAATAATCTTATGTATTGGTTTTCCAACTTCAGAGAACAACAGCATTTTGGGAGGAGACTGTATATTGCGCACATGCCTGTAAATATTCTCAAGGGACTCGAGCCTCTGCAACCAACACTTACTTATTAAACTGGAATCAAATTCAAGCAAAAACTCCTTCAGGCAAAAAACCGCTATTTTCTCAAAAAAATCACCGACCTTGTTTTCTAAAAAATCTGATGATAGCCGCTCAAGTTTTTGTATTTTTTTGGGCAATATAGTTGCCACATACGGGTGATCACAATATATTTTGTATTTCTTGGTATAGTCGCTCTTAAGGTGACAAAAACTCCCAATGCTCCAGACATCCGAATGATTTAAAAAACCACTGATATTTTTATTTACCGTCAAATGTTTGTTGAATTTCAACCGCTTTGCTATACGTCGCAATTGAAACTTAAACATCTCAACAGAACCTCCTTTCCAATCATAAACACTGGCAAGGGCCTCCCAGTCAGGATCAACTAACGGTCGTGAAAGTTGCCCTACAGCCATTTTCTTCCCTTCTTTAACACAGATAGTATTCACCGCTTGCAGATGTAAGTAGTGTGCAAGAAGGGAAATGAATTTTGAATCTGCAAGGAGAAGATCTTGTACAACTTCATCTGCTTCTTGATAGAAATCATCAAATGCTGTCCACATTTCATCAAGCAAGCCAAAAAAAGCTATATCGGAAACCGGCCAGTAATATATTTCCTGCCATGACTTTACCCCCATCATTTTTATGGCAAATATATCAGCAGGGACAATATTCAATATACTCACAAGGCACCTCCACTTTTTCCTCCCAGCAGTTGAATCAACTCCAACTGAAACTGAAAATCGATAAAGATGCTTCTTTCATGGGGCATAATATACGGTAGTGGGCTTTGACCGAAAAGATTCCGTCCATCTTTCAAAAAGTTTTCAGCATTATCAAAAATACAGGCATCGTTGAAATAGTACGATTTCTTTCGAAAATGTTTGGAGATATTCTGATGGTACCCTTCCGGAAAAACAGGTTCAAGGTGTTCCTCATTGAGCGACCATGACAGATCGATTGGGTTCAAGTTGCTGCAGACACTGACCACGGCTTGCTTGCGGTCAGAATCGACAAACAGTTTATAGGCATTCTTCAGATCCTCGACCGCCCGCAATGGCGCAGTAACCAGAAGCAGCCCGACACAGGTTTCCGGCGGAATTAACTGTTTTTTGATTAGGTCTCTGATCACATTCAGCAAGGTGGCGTTATCGCCGGAAAGGTCTAGTTCTCTTTTAAGAACTGTCACTTCATATTTCTCTGCATGTTGAATGACATCCGGATCATCGCTGCTGACAAAAATGCTGTCAAATATTCCCGTGTCCAACGCCTGCTCAATTGTATGAGCAACAAGAGACTTCCCCTTAAACAGGCTTTTATTTTTGCCGGGAACCCTTTTTGACCCCTTTCTTGCTGGAATGATTGCTATAGATTCCAAAAAATTACTCCTTCCCCTCTTTCTTTCGTTTTTCTATCTCTTGCTTCATCTCACCTCTTGAACTCTTATAAAATGCTGAAAAATCAAAGGAGGTTGCCAAATCATGGCGAGCCGGCTCAATGTCATCCCCGCGATTACTCAGGCAATTTCCACATAATGTCCCGTCCAAAGTGTTTCCCATGTGCTTTTTTCTCATTTCTACATAATGCTTATTGTTCCACGCCTTATGAAGCTCCTCAACATTTAAGTCTGCTACGGCAAGGTAATTCTGGTAATCAACACAGCACAGGGTCAAATAGCCTTCGCTGGTAACATGCAGTCGATTAAAGGGAAGACTGCAACAGCTAACCTTGCTCGGCTCGTCAAAAAGCGCTCCGTCATTGGCAAGCATCTGCCCCTGCTGAGAATCGCAGTTCACAAATATAATTTCGTCCACAAAATCAGACAGTGTCTGCTCAATAGTTTCCTGCTCATGAGCTGTCTTTTTCGTCACAATTGACGAGACAAATATAGTGAATTTCAAATTATTGTCAGCCCGGTAATTTGAAATAAATTGTACATTTTCAACGACTTTATCCCAATCATCTGTTCCATGAACTAAACTGTATGTTTCCCGGCTCCCTGCATTTATAGAAAATTTAATTGAGTCTAGCCCGGCATCAATCACTGCTTTTAAACGGGCAGGTGTTGCAAGGCCACCGTTGGTGGATATATATACATAACGAAACCCTTTTTGCTTAGCTTCCTCAACAAATTGCTCCAGGTCCGTGTGCATAAAAGGTTCTCCTGTTGCATAGAGTCCCAGCTCTTTGACACCAAACGTTTTTGCCTGATCAATTATCCTGCTGAACAAGGCAGGTTTCATACGCTTAACCTTTCGTGTCATGGAACGATTCATACAAAATATACATTGATGGTTGCATCCATTGGAGAGATCTACCATCATTGTTTTAGGTGGCGGTGGGTTCAATACAAGGGTGTCCGAACGATCCTTATGATAAGCCAATTCAGAGTTTACTCGCTTTCTTATGAACTCTTTATTCTGCTGCTTGTCTAACTTCGTTGACATATAAATTCTCCGGCAAAGTTTCTAAAGAGCCTGATCCAAACTTGCTATTAATTGATCCACAAAAATTTCCATCTCTTCTGCCTTCACCTCGCCTTTCTTTGCATAAAAACTCCCAGCATCCAAAGGAAAAGACTGTTGTTTCAGGGCTTCCTCCAAAGCGTACCCTTGAAGCTTTCGTTCTTTTTCATCTGGAATCAATTGTTTGCTTAACTGCCCCATAGCTTTTTTAACTGAATCATGTGAATCGACTTCAAAAACATAATCCAGCATGGTTATAAAATTATGCTTACCGAAACTTATTACAGGTATTCCATCAAAGGCAGCCTCAAATCCTACTGTTCCCGTAATGATGGCCACGGCCTGGCTGTTTAAAAACCATTTTTTTGCACTGTCAAATGGACTGGCAAACTGAACATTGGGATATGCGATAAGGCTTTCCATAAACCCCACAGGACGAGTCCCTAAGGCTAGAGGATGTTCTTTAATAACCAATTCCCATCCAGCAGGAAGGTTTGAGGCCAACAGGTGAACAAGGTAGAGTTGATGGTCAAATTCAGGTGACATAACCAGCGTTGCAGACTCCGGTTCTAATTGCAGAGGATAGAAAATGTACTTTTGCTGCGTATATTGTTCTACTTGGAGATACTGTTGCTTATCTGCCTGCTTGATACCCCAATGATAAAGCCATACAGCCCTTACCCTGTCTCGGAGATAGTATGGGCTATATTTTTTAAGGCCTTTAGCTTTTTGGTATATGTGTACCAAAATCTGACGGAGAATACTTTTAATGGTAACCACCAGACTTCTATATTCCAGGTAACCAGATATTTCGGTCACTGCCAGTTGATAAGACTCGGCTGATTTCGGCTGGTTTTTCTCAGGATCTGCATGTATTTTTTCAATATTACGATGATAATTTTCATCCAGCCGCGGGTATTCAATAAATTCATTATGAGAAAAGAAGTAACTGTCTTCAACGCGTGAGGGGTGAGGAATCCTTACCTTAATCCCCTTAGACTTTGCCACAACGCATGCAGCCTTTGCATGAAAAGAGGCAACTTCCATGAGCAAACCCTGGACGTGATGCCTTGCAAAAAATGCTTCAAAAAAAGTCAGCATCCTGTTTATTATATCCAGATATTCACAGTAGTTCAGTTTTTCACTAAAGAGTGACCGTGGGAACCAGGCCCCTTTAACAAAACCTCTAGCCATATGACGATCTGCCTTTAACATTTCCATCAGCGAGACATCATACTTTGCTTCATTTCGCTCAGCTTCAGCAAGGACTTGTTCAATATCCATACTCGCCCGTTCTTTCCAGAACTCTTCATACACATCGTAAACAGAGACAACTTCATTGATGCTGCCAGCAGCTTTTCTACGAACATGCTGCTTTTCTATACTTGTTGAACAAATGACAGTGACATCCACACCCCTTGCATTTATCTCTTCAACAAATTGCAGCAAAGGTTTGGCAATAAGCCCTGACACCCAAACGGCAATTTTCATAATTTTCTACTTTCCATTTTCGTAACTATTCAGCATAGGCTGAAAACTACCCTTTACTCCGTAAAGTAGCTGTTCAACAAATAAACCGGGTAGCTATAAAAAATTACTATTAATCCCAGATATTTTCCTTGGACCAGGTTCCATTATCGTTTTTTCGCCAAACCCGTGGATCCCTGAAACTATCTGATGTGTTATCAAATTCTTCTTCAGTCATTCCCACATAATCTAACCACCTATCAAGATCTCGCCGCGGTTTGACATGATCATATTTTTTGACCATTGCAATGCCCTCTTCTCGTGTCAGATGGCCTGATCTTATGTCTTTGGAAGCATGGTCTGAAGCCCTTCCATAGCCAAATTTTATATACTTCAGGTAATCGTGAATCCCATTTTCATGCATATCATCCAGGTTTGAGAATCGACGATAGGTCCTCTCAAAAGGATGCCTTGAAATCTCAAAATCGTAGTTATCCTGCATTTTTTCAGTATGCCAGTTGGGGTCCCATTTAAAAAAATTACCTATGTAAATCCCTCTAACACCCACCGACTCAATATCATCATCACTGGGGTACCGAGCCCACATCAGATGCTTTGCTTCAATGCCTTCATCCTCATCTATCATATTGTACCAGTCATACCCCCGCATGCTGTGCTCAAGCCTGGACCGTGCAGAAAACTCAACATAATCATCGGGGGAATGCATTCCTGAGAGATCCCACGCCGTTTCACCCCAAACTATAAGGGGGATATTCATCTTAACAGCAACTTGAATTGGGTATGTTTCGATTCCACAGTGTGCATGCCAATTCATATCGCCAAGCTTTTTAAAACATAATCTATTGAGTTTAATGAGGGTATCAATGGATGGCCCAAAAACCAGGTGGTCAACTCCAAATGCTTTCCGCATATTGTTGAGATTGTTCTGGCCTTCTTCAAGGTAATTGTTACCGTGATAGGTGACGAGTAAAGGGTTTAGCCCATACACCTCTTTGACCATGTAAGTAATATAATAGCTGTCTTTTCCTCCACTTACAGGAATGATGCAATCATAGTTTGATTGATCTTTGACCCTGTATGTTTCAATCAGCTCTTCAAATCGTTTTTTTCTCTCCTTCCAGAAATCATCACTCAATTTCTCAAA
>Ga0187827_10006165_pt1 | contig 13813 bp, 12 predicted proteins | sample ETNtaG_39_FD_167969 | JGI IMG/M metagenome (GOLD analysis project Ga0187827, IMG submission 167969) | Marine microbial and viral communities from oxygen minimum zone, Eastern Pacific Ocean - ETNP2014_SV_150_PacBio MetaG (Illumina Assembly) | ecosystem: Environmental > Aquatic > Marine > Hypoxic... | reverse complement strand
TCCTTTAAGACCTTACCGGGAAGCCTTTTTGATGAGGTTCTTGCCTGAAGTATTATAATAGTATCATTTGTTGCTGATTCAGAAACTGCCATTAAAAAGCGTCAAAAGGAATAATTTCATTTTCTCTGATATTCTTTTTTAAAGTACGACCAACCAATAGATTCAGGTCCCGCACATGAAATCCGGTACCTGGTCGCATTATTTTAATATCTTCTCTTTGTATTATCTCACCCGTTTTCATACTCCTTGCGGAGATGAGACTTTTACGCCCATTACGTCTCCACTTTTTCTCCGGCTCGCTTATACTCTTTACTCCGGATCCTTTTAGTATCGGTATCATCCTGATCTGTTCTATCATTGTTTTAAGCTCTTCCGGTTCAAAAGCCACCTGATAATCCTCCCTGTTACCTTTCTTCCTTCTACTTTAATAACCTGCAGTATGACATGGTTAAAATCAATCTTTAACACACTTCCTGGCAGTAAGATGTTCCAAGGTTCTTCCAGGGTTAAAGGTATATGTGATTTGTCACCAACGGTTTCAGCGTCAACTAACTCAACAATCTCATGAGCATCAACCTTAACGCTGCTATCCCTAATGGTTCCTGTTCGGATCTGAGCCCCTTCTGTATCAATACAAATAGTTTTTTCAGTCCACTCTCTAAGCTGATTGATAATCCCTTCAAGGTCGCCAATACACGTATGCGAAAGATTAACACGTAATATATCCACGCCTGCCAAATCCATCTTATTAATAATTGACTTGTTGTAGGATGAAGGACCTACTGTAACTATTATTTTAACCTCTTTTTGTTTCATGTTGTTAGCCCGCGACAAAGACTGTCGTTTGCGGCAATTATATACCACATCTAATTTTCATATACAACTCGACGCCGATCAGATGAATTTGTATATCGCAAAAAATAAAAACTACTTTTTTTATGCTCCTGATTCATTTTGATTGCATATCTAGCAGTTTCAATGTTACGTGGGCACAAATAAAATGGTTTATGATTTGGCAATAAATAGTCCCAAAGCGGTTTTGTAAATCCATCTTCTATCCAACCTTTCAAATTATAATGAGAATTGAATTCTATTTTATCTTCAAAATTGTTTTTTGGGTTAATTATCAGCTTGATGGTTAAATCTTTTACGTGTTCTGTTGTTTCTTTAAATAAAGCAAGTTGATTACCCTTATATAAATTAAGAGAAGCATTAGCGATCTCATCAAATACTTCATAACTTGAATCATCATAAATAAGCCTTGTGAGAGAAAAGTAAGTTATTCTGTTCTGCCCAATCAGCTCAACACTCTCTTTATTTTCATGGTACTTATCAATTTTACTTTTAATTTCTTCATAAATATCTTCTTCTCTCTCATACAAGAGACCCATATATTGTTTCCTATATTCTATGAATGCATTGTTTATAACTGGATATTTCTTCGTGTTGCTAAACAATTCCGTTATTACATCTGTAAGTTTGATATCAAATGTCAGGAAGTGGCAAAGAAGCTCTTTGGCGTAACCATGATAAACCATTAATTGCACAAAGAATACATATTGTAAAGCTGTCTTCCAGTCTTCGAATGAGAAGTCTTTCGACGAAACGGCAATCTCATCCACCTCTATAGAAAACATATAATCATTATATGTAATGGCATTCTCGCTAAGCATATACATGCCTTTATATTGATATTGCTCCCTCATATCAGATGAAATCTCTGAACCATTTAAGAGCCATAAAACTCCTAAAGCTATAGAATCAAGCCTTAACTCAAAAGTTTTATCTAAAGTCGTTTTAAATGATTCTACCGATTCACCAGGAAGTCCAAAAATCAAGTCGGTACATGTCGCAATATTATTTTTCCTGGCAAATTCCAGGTTTCTAATGATTTCCTCCATGGATGTGTGAGGTCGCTTGATATTTTTAAGAACATAGGGTGTCAAAGTCTGCAACGAAATGTTCATTAAATTTAAAGGTTTTAATATTTTTGTGATTTGGCGAGTCAAGTCATTAGTTTTCTTAGCAGTAGGTACTTTAAGAACAACCGGGTATTTATATTCATCGTATGAATGTCTTAAATATTTGGCAACTTCCAGATCACCAGAGACAATACCGAAATTGTCATCAGCGAAACGTAATACCTTATTTTCTGTATGGCATCTTATATAATCAATTTCTTCAGATACTCGTTCAAGAGTGAAACTTCGCAGCTTAGATACCTGTTTCCCTGAAACACAAAAACTACATGTATAGGGACACCCTCTGACATTTTGGACGATTGGCACTAATTGGACGTCTTCTAAAAAATCGTCCAGAAATCCCGTGAGGTAAGGTGAAGGCAGAGAGCTTAAATCCTTAACAATATCAAAAGGCTTGCCCATCACAATATTCCCTCCGTTCAAAGCACTTACACCATCAATGGGTTTAGACTTAATCATATTTATACGATCAGCTTTTTCACGAAAATCAAATAACAATTGAATGATGTTAGCAAAAGGGAATTCTCCATCGCTACTGACCAGCAAATCTATAAAAGGATTCTCTGATAATAATTTTCTATTATCTTCCGGATCAGACATAATACTGGGACCACCAAACACAATCAGACATTCTGGAAATCTTTCTTTAATAAATGCAGCTATTTTCTTTGAAAGATTATAGTTCCAGTCATAACACCCAAGACCCACAATATCTGGCTGTTTTACCTTTACTATTTTGTCATAAAAAAGGTCAAAAGAGCGGAAGGCGGTTATGCTGACATCATCCTTAAACTTATGCTTACAGTAGGAGCCCACATATCCAATACCAACAGGAACTGATTTAATATTACTTTCTACGAAATCATTGGTAATGTCTAGTAAACAAATATTCAGCTGCGATTTATGATTCATATTCTAAACAAAAATCATAATTGAAATCATGAACTTTTATATTGAAGTACTTTCTGAGAATCAAAGCTATATAACCAATTCCAAGTGGATAATAAATACCTTTGATTCCCTGGCGTGCACCAGAATTAGGCGGATTTATCAGTAATAAATTTGGATTACTAGAGATCAATTTATAACATTCTTATCGTACTATTAAACATTCTGATAGCAGTTCGTGTATAACTCTAATTGAACATAATAACAGCATATAATAAGCCTGCCAGGGGAATGACGGATGATATGCTCAAAAGAAACTATTTAGAAGTACATAGGTATTGGATCATGCACTCTTTACAAGTTGGTATACTTTCCCAATCTCCTTTTAATATTGCTCCTCGCAAGTTATTAGCAACATCAGAATTCCAAATCTCAGAGAGAGAATTTACATTAAGGTTTCCAACTCTCGGCCCATATTTTGCCTGGCAGCAGATATAAACATCGCCATTTCCTCTGATAAACAAACGCTCCCACGGTTCACTGCATTTCACATTTTCTGAAGCTCTTGCTTCATGTCCATGTTGTTCACCCGGACCTACCTTCTTCAATTCATGAGGCCTATACTTTTGAACTGTAACATAGTCAGCCTTTTCCTTCCAGAAGTGAACAAAATCCTTTATTTCATGATCATTGGCTGAAAGATGCACACAACTAATACGAACAACAGGAAGTTTAGATTTCAGTTTGTCTCTCAATGCGATGAAATTAAGAACATTATTTCTCACTTTTTCATATTTAGAACCACGCCTAATCTTTTCATACGTCTCTGCAGTAACCCCGTCAAATCCAATTCGCAATCTGGTTAATCCATTTTCTATTAATTCCTGACCGATTTCTTCAGTTAATAGAGTAGCATTTGTATTCAACATAATATCAACCATGCCCGCTTTCCTGGCTAAAGAGATCATTTCAGGAAGCCTGGTATCCAGGAGGGGTTCACAATATCCTGCAAATGTCATGGAAGGACATTTATGGGTTGACGCTTCTTCCATCATTTTAACAAACATTTCCCAGGGCATCCTTCCCTCATACTCTATGGACTTATTGTCCTTACTGGAATGAAGACACATGATACATTTAAGATTACACTGAAACATATCTTCAAAGACAAGAAAGAGAGGAAAGTCATACAATTTTTCAAGCCTTCTTGCCTTCTGCCACTTTTTACGATAATCTTTAAATGCATCATCTAGAATTTCTCCAAGGTATTCGTTTACATCACCTCCTATGCTGTAATCTTGTACCTTTGTCTCATCCGTTGTCTTATAGACTTCATTCATAATGTACACCAATATTTACGAGTTTCAGGCAATCCTGCATAGTGTCTTATAAAAACAGAATATGACTAACGATTAATGACCCGTAGCTTTATTTAACTCAAGGCCGGAAAGAAAATTAGTATATGGGTTTGTATTACCAATCACCATTTTACGAAAACATCATATTACGTCTGCCTAAAACCTCTGAATGTCACATTCTTCCTCTGGTAAAGATCTTTGGCTTCTCTTAATGAATTCTTTAATTTATTTTTATAATAATTCTTCAGTAAAATAGTATTCGCCTCTAAAAGACTCTGATGGAATTCGTCATCACTCATATCCGCAAAGTTAACAGCCACTAAATCAGCGTTAATATGTTTATTCTCGTAGAAATCCTCGCAATTCGCTATTAAACCTTTCTCTATCGCATTATAATACAACGGCGATCCGGGGTATGGTGTAACCGGACGTATGGTACGCAGTTGAGCACCATCATCATACTTTAGAAGGAATTCAACTCCTTTCATTAATACTTCTTTATTTTCTCCAATATTGCCGAATATAATATTTAGACCTGGACTTATCCCCGCCGCTAATGTTGCTTCAACGCCTTTGAAGACCTGCTCTGTCGTCAGTCCCTTTTTCATATTCTTTAATACAGTATTATCCATAGACTCTATGCCATAATTAATGAAAGTACACCCTGATCTCTTCATTAATTGCAAAACCTCTTTTTTTGCATAATTCAACCTGCCGTTGCATTTCCATTTAACATTTAATTTGGCCTTAAGAAAACTTTCACACAAACTAATAGTTCTCTTTTCTGATGTCATAAGTAACTCATCTAAAAAATCTATATAATTAATTCGGTAATCTTTCTTTAAAATCTCTATTTCTTCAATAATAGCTTCGTTAGACCTGGGTCTGAAACCAGTATCCATCCTATAACAGAAATTACACTCAAAGGTACATCCTCTCCCTGACATAACAGGCATCAAAAAGTCTGTCTTCTGGGAATGAGGCCCAATTCTAATCAACCTATGGTAATCTACTGGAAACAAATTCCACGCCGGATGAGGAATAGAGTCAACATCTTTAATCAGCGGTCTTCTCTGATTTACCACCACTTTATCTCCTTGTCGATATGCTATCCCCTTCAATTCTCCTAAGGATTTGCTGTTTGCCAGCGCATCCATAAGCTCTTTAATTGTGTCTTCTCCTTCTCCTATAATCGCTATGTCCGCCTCTGTTTTCTGAAGAAAGAACTCCGGCTCCGGAGAGGGACCATGTCCACCCAGTAAGTACGTTGGCCTGTTTTTAGATTTGTTTATCGCTTCTGAAATCGTAAGCAATTTCTTATACTGATAATATCCTGCAATTATGCTTATACCAACAACATCAAACTTATTTTCATTTAAATATTGTGTAAGATGTTCGTCGGGATAGTGATGCATGTCCTGATTATAAATTGTAATGTCATACCCATCTCTCAACAGGACGGATGAAATATAGGCCAATCCCATAGGAAACTGATGTATATACGAATCATTATCATATACGACAAATAATATTCTCATTATTCTTGCCTGATTCCTACAGAATTGGTGGAAAACCTTATGGAATTAGAACGGCATTGAACAGCTACAAGATGACTTCTGAATACATCACTCTTATCTATGTGAATTGTGGTACTAGAGGCTTGCATCATTTTCCACTACATCTCTATCAATTGCATGAAATGCATCTATATCCTGTTTTATCATGCTTCCCTCCAACCATTTCACGTCTTCGGGTTTTAGTCGGGAAGTTGGACGGCATAATAAAAGATCTTCCGTTCTCAGGGTGTCGCCTTTTTTCAGAGATTTTGCTGTGAATACTCCACGACGATATTGTGCGGCATATTTGCGGTCCGGTCTATTGAGACATCCTTGTTTAACCCCTTTCATCTGCTGAAAGAGTTTTATATCGGCTATCAATTTCCTTAGCATTTCAGCGTCTACTGAATGGTAATGGTCTGCGCCTTCTTTAGACATATCCAAAGTAAAATGTGTTTCAATTACTTCTGCCCCAATCATAGCTGCAGCCAAACACGCTTTGGTATTAGGATGATGGTCAGAATAACCAACAGGCACGCCAAACAACTCTTTTAAATACGGAATAACAGCGAGATTAAGATCTTCTGCATTAGCGGGATACAAGGACAAACAATGAAGCAGAGTTACAGGTCCACTTTTCATTTCAAACAAATAATATAATATTCCCGAGATTTCCGACAAGGTCGCCATACCGGTTGATAAGTAAATCGGCTTCTTTGTTTCCGCAATGAAACCCAAAAGATATTTGTTCGTACAATCCATAGAGGCAATTTTGTATGCAGGGACTCCCACCTTCTCTAGAATATCAATTGCCCATGGACTAAAAGGTGTTGAAAGAAATTCTACCCCACAATCATGTGCAACTTTTGCTAACTCCAGATGCTGTTCAAGGCTCATTTCTCCACTCTGTATTGCCTGATAATGCGGTGCCGAAGGCAATGCCAGATCTTTTGCCCTGTAAGTTTGAAATTTTACAGCATTTGCACCTGCCTGGGCAGCAGCCTTTATCATCTCAATAGCCAACTTCAATTCACCTTCATGGTTAAAACCAATTTCTGCTATGACTTTTATCATTTACGAACTAAATCCTGATGGTTTAAACAATTTATAATTTTAAGCAATTTTTGAGATTACAATACCCCACATTATCTGCGAATTGCTGTGAATGAATTGTTTGCAGAAAATATGGTTAAGAAACTAACTATCAAGTAATTCAACCTCTTTTTTTAAATAAGCCAGGTTACTGTCTTCTCTCGAAATTACTCCTTCAAGAATTACCGGATATTGCCTTATAAATTCCTTGGTCTTACTGCTGGGAGTCTTTCCTATAATTGACCAGAGGGCATGATGAGGATCATAGTTTATATAACCCTTGTTAGCATACAGATTCTCTTTTTCCAGACGGGAAGAGTAGCTGAAATGTATCTGTTTGATGCGGTCACGTAAAGCATCGACCGAAACGAAGTCATCAAAGGTAAAATTTTCATGATCCTTGATATGACAGATATCCAAACATAATTTAAATTCAGGGCAATCATTGAAAATCTGTATCAAATCGTCTACACGGTTACCGCATCCGCTTCCGAAACCATTATTTTCGATGTAGATTTCTACGTGAGGCAGAAAAGCATCTAATACTTTTTTGACTTTTATTGGTTCATGTTGAAAATGGTGCGCATGTATTATTACAGTGTCCACTTCAAGATCTTTCAGCATTTTTGATAAAATATCCAGCTTTTCAGATATACATTTAGAGCTTGTTAGAAATTCCGGCTCCATATCTCCTATATGCACTGATTTGTATTTTAACTTTGAAAATTGTGAATAAAACCATGGTTCAAAATCATCAATGCCACGCAATTTATTAGGTATCAAGGATATTTCCAAACCCTGAGACAACGCCCTCTTTTCTTCTAACATTTTGAATTTCATCATGCAGTCTAGAGGAGTACCAAGAAGTTTCATTCTTTGTTCTGCATCTGTACGGAAATACCAGAGAACACCCGTACCCGGTACAATATAGGACATTTCAATCTTAATATACTTAGTGAATAGGAGAATAGAATACGTTTATCATACAGGAATCCGGCATATCAAGCTCAAACAGGAGTAGTCTGGCAAAGAGACGCTTCTCATTATTCTCTCCATATTCCATCACCCCATTCCATTGTCTCCATGTTCCAGCCTTCCGGGACCCATTCAGCCCCATGTTTGACTGTACCATGGCGGCAATTCTTACACGCCAGAATATCTACTCTCCGATTCTCCTTTTGTAATAGCCTTATCTTCTTCAACTTATCGGAATGCCAGGCATCCTCCAATGTTATTTCAGGATAACTTAACATTTCCTTCATTTTGTTTACCGTAATTTCTTTCGACCGTGTACCAAGATACCTTCCTAATACCATTTCATCTTCCTCATTATGAGCTCCAGTGCAAGGAATAACACAACCGTTAGCAGAAACGGTTAAACGCTGAAAAGGATACTGACATGCCCAATTCTTCAAAACAGCCTCTTCCGGGATGTTTTCACCTCTGAAATCCAATATCTCATTAATGGTAACCCAACCAACACCAATATCCTTCATAAACTGATAATATGCCATCGGATCTTTTGCGATAGGAGGATATATGGTATTTGCTCTTATCTGTGGACGTTTCTTTCCCAGTTTATCACGGTATGAAACAAGAACCTCTATACTTCTTAACAGTTTTTGGAATGCGTTGTAATCATTCCCTTTTTTATTTGCCGGAGTCCTTATCTTCCTGTAATTTTCTTCCAACCCATCAATAGAAATACTGATCCAGCTGGGCTCTGCATCGACAATCGCCTTCGCCATTTCATCATCGATCATTTGGCCGTTAGTGAGTGAAGTAATTTCAAGTATTCCTTTTTTCCTGGCATATGCCAGAACATCTGGAAACCTGACTTCATTCCCATCCTCATCCCTGGAACGATACATCGTCGATTCTCCACGCCAGCTGAAAAGCATAGACGGCACACCTAATACCGCACACTCATCGATGACATTCTTTACTATATTCCATGGTAACACACGCTGTGATCCAACGGCGGAATCTTGAAACTCTTCGGTTATCGTATAACACATTGGACAATTCAAATTACAGTTACTCACAAGCTCGCAACATACGGCAAGTGGAGCTTCCCCGGGATCAAACTCCTTTGCCCTCCGATACCATTCGGAACGGTATTCATTGTATCTTCCTAACTCCTCTTTTGTCTCAAATAAAGATCTTGTAAATTCTTCTATCCTCTCCGGACTGTCAAAGCTATACTGTTGGTTGTTTACTGGCATTCTGTCAGATTTTTTCTGCCACTTTTTAGACAATTCTCCATCTCTGGGGTGAATCTTAATTTTATTCTCTACACTCATTTTAACACCCCTTTATGCACAATATAATTACCGATGACTAATGCATCAAGTCCGCAAGTATAGAATGTCTTTATTGCATCGCCCGGTGAACAGACAATAGGCTCCCCATTCAGATTAAAAGACGTGTTTAGTACAATTGGGATGCTAGTTATTTTTTTGAATTCCTCAATCAAGGAATAAAATTCAGGATTCAACTCATTTGTAACCGTTTGGATCCGTCCCGACCCGTCAACATGGACTACCGCTGGAATTTCATTCCGTTTGTCCGGCTTGACTGAATAAACTTTTTCCATAAACGGTACATCCCCACCCTTCCCAATTTCAAAGTACTCTTCCTGCTTCTCTTTAATAACAGCCGGAGCAAAAGGCCGAAAACTTTCTCTGAATTTCACGGCCCTGTTCACTTTGTCCTTCATATCGCCATTCCTTGGATCAGCCAGAATTGACCTATTCCCCAGAGCTCTCTGCCCAAATTCCATCCTGCCCTGAAACCACCCGATTATATTACCCTCCGAAATAAGTTTTGCTGCTTTTTTGGATATATTTTCTTCGTAAGTATAATTCAGGTTGTATCCCTTTAATGTTTCTTCGATTTCACTGTCGGTATATTGAGGTCCATAATAATTGTGTTGCATTGGAGTTCCTCGTTCTTCTCCCAGAATGTGATTGTAGAGATAGAACGCCGCACCAAAACAATTCCCACTATCATCGGGACAGGAGGAAACAAATAGGTTATCAAAAGGAGTCAATTCCAGAACTCTTCCATTAAACACGGAATTCATAAAGAAACCACCGGAAAGGACAAGATTTTTTTCTCTTGTTTGCTGAGACAGCCAATTCAGTAAATGGACAACAGCTTCTTCCGATATTTTCTGCAGCGCCGCAGCAATCTCAAAATGACGTTCCTGCAATTCTTCATTTCTCTCCCTGGCACTTCCAAATGTTTCTACAAACCTTTCCGTATATAAACTTGGTTGATCATGTAAAAACCCCTTAAAATAGCTAAGATTCAGCTCAAAGCCACCATCTACCTGAAGTCTGACAACCTCTTCTTTCAAAAGTTTATAAAATCTGTTATTCGAATCAGCATAGGAAGCTAAAGCCATTACCTTCCACTCATCAGAGTTTGACATGAAACCAAGATACTCCGTAAAAGTACTGTATAAAGCGCCTAAGGAATGTGGATAATTGATACCTTTTAAAAAATTAATTTTATTGTCTTTTCCATGGCAAAATGTAGTAGATTCAAACTCGCCCTGGGCATCTGCTGTAAGGATCGCTGCAGATGAAAATGGAGAGAGAAAAAATCCGTTCGCCGCATGTGTCCTGTGGTGTGTAATATAGTAAGTTTTGATCTTCCCAAAACTCCCTGAAATCTCCTGGAAAACGTAATCCACCTCGGGCCTTACGTATAATTGCATAAGATTATCCGGAATAGAATATAACTGCTCAACCATGTGACGTCTCTGCCCGGAATAAATCGGATTAAACTTTGTAAAGTATATACCAGGATTCCAGGATGTGGCGATATAATCAACTTGCCCCGTTGTTATACTGGCTTCTTTCAAACAATACTTGATTGTTTCAAGTGGAAATTTCCGTGTAAGTTTTTCCCTTGTGAACCGCTCTTCCGCTGCAGCCGCAACAATTTTACCATCTTCAAGCAAACAGGCTGAAGAAATATGCATCTCGTGATTAATTCCAATTATTTTCATTTATTTTTTTTAGGCCATGCATGTAAAACATACCGCATTGAATCTAAAGAGAAACCTGTACGTTGATATAATTTTCGAGCACTTTTGTTCAATGATTGAGTTTCTACGAAAACTTCATATTTGTCACCATATTCTTTTGTAATCCTTGACATCAGAGAACAACCTAAGCCATGTCTCTGAAAAGGTTTCAGCACTCCAATAATGTGTAAAGTAATATTTTCATTATTAACAAAGTTAATAGTAGCCATACCTGCAGGTTGCGTTTGTAAATACACAACAGCAATTTTGTCTGCGCGTCCCATACAATAATTCCTGACAGAATCAGACCAGAGTTTTCGTGCTTTGTCCAATGGAATATTATCGTCCATATAAAATCTGCTAAATATCATTTCATCGGCCAGGGGAATAAAAATGTCAGGATCAAAGGAATCAAAAAAATCTACATCATGTTGATTTTTAACATCTGAAATGTGATCAAATTTGTAAACGAACTCTGTATCAATAAACCGAACCGATTCCTTTAACAAACAGTCTAAAACTACTGGCAAATCACCGGGTAACTTTATTGTGATAAAGTCTACATCCTGGTTTTCGCTAATAATCTGTACAAGATTATCCGCCAATTTGTATTGATTTATATCCGAAGAGATGCCTCGAAAATCAATTAAACCACATTGTAAATCAAGCTGCTTCGAATCCCATTCCAACTGTTCATAGAATACTGTTTTCATTATTTAATTGAACTGTTGTCTACATCTCTCATTATCAGAAAATCAAGTGCAGAAAGCATTTCTTCAAACCCACCGTAAAGTTGTTTGTAGGCAGGATGTTCAAATTTCTGCCAACAAACATTAATGCCTGCTTCTTTAAATAGTGTTTCATCCAGGTAATCTCTGGAACCACTGCCTGTCAGGTAACCTTTCCCCTCTACAGACTTAACCAAATCTACTAATCTCTGGCTGCCAGTACTTTTAACATTAAATGCTGAAGCGAAAACAACAGGGGTACTAATTCCAAACATCTCTGAACAAAACCTCAACAAGTCCATATTAAAGCTTATCAATAAATCATGACCCCTGTTATATATCTCACTTAATTTACTATAAACGAGATCGAAATTAGGGGCTTTCCCATAGGAAGCCTGAATGGTTTTCAGGTGTTTATAACGCCAGTTTCCTTCATTGTTAATCTTCACTTCTTTGATGGTCTGTTGATAGCGGCTCTTTTTCAGAACAGGTACAGTTAACCATTGAACTCCGTTCTGTGTCTTTATTTTATCCCTGTGATGCCATCCACGGCGTAAAAACTGTACATCGTCCAGAACTATATAGATATCACTTTTCTGCCATCGATCAAAAAATCCGAGCCAAGGAAGAAAATCAGGTTGGTGTATGGTTACAACCATTTCCCCCTCTTTAGAACACCATTAAAAGAAAGAATATTCAAAATAAGAACCTCACAACTTCGAAACATTCCGCATACTCAACTCCAATCTTTTGCCCGTCATTAGCATTTTGATTTTTAAAGAAATCCAACCATTTTAATCGAACGCGTTCTAATTCAGATTTGTGAGCTTTAATAACTTCCATTTTTCTATCCATTACGGATGTGATGTCAGAATAAAAATTTCCTTTAAAAGTTTGTTCTGTATCGTAATAATTACTCCGATACATCAAAAATCGCGGCACATGGCGCCCCGCCATTAAGGTATTTTTTGCAGCATAATGATGGTCCCTGTGCAAGTCATGAACCCAGGGACAGTAAATTACATCAATATCATACTCTTCAATATAACGGCAAATTTCTTTTGTCAAAGCCTCTTCAAATGGAACTAAAAATGTTTCATAATTCATACATATCAATTCCGCACCAATAATACCTGCGGCTTTAACACCTTCATTATAAGCGATATCCTTGCCCCTGACCAGATCGCCGCTATGATTATTATAAGCAGAATTTGTGATAACCAACATGATGACCCGGTCTCCCTTATCCACATGACTGATCAAGGTTCCACTGCATCCCAATTCAAGATCGTCAAAATGAGCCCCTATTCCCAAAACATTCATGGCATCACTTCCTTTCCTCGAAATATTTTACAATAACATCACTAACACGATGAACATCTTTATCTGTCATGGATGGGTATAAAGGAAGCGTTACCTCCCTTTCGGCCACTTCCTCGGTAATGGGTAACATTCCTTCATGACAACCAAAATTGCGACAGTAATAATCAAAAAGATGTATAGGCGGATAGTGTATGCTTGATTGTATGCCATTGCTTTTTAGAAACTCCATAAATTCCTGCCTGCCAACCTTTTTACCTAACAAAACCGGAAAGATATGATGTGATGAAGAGCCACCTTTCGTCTTAAATGGAACTTCAACACAACGAACATCAGCAAGTCTTTCTCTATACATTTGATCTATTTCACGACGCCTTATATTGTCGTCTTCCAATTTCTTCAGCTGGGCTATTCCAATTGCTGACCGTATTTCATCAATACGATAGTTATAACCAAGCGCTACTACGTCATAACTGAAAGCACGACCTTTGTGTCTGTCTAAAGTCATTGCCGTCATACCATGCGATCTCATCAATTTAATCTGTTTGGCCAGATCATCATTGTTTGTTGTAACCATTCCGCCTTCCGCCGTAGTCATATTCTTATTTGAAAAAAAACTGAAACAACCAATATCACCAATTGTCCCACACTTTCGACCGTTATATTCACTTCCCGGAGCATGAGCACAATCTTCAATTACATAAACACCATATTTATCAGCTATTTCCATAATTTGATCCATATTGCAAGGGTTGCCTGCATAATGAACTATTTGAATTGCTTTTGTTCTTGCACTAATCTTTTTTTCAATATCTACAGGTGAAATATTAAAATCACTTAAATCTGTAATATC
>Ga0187827_10006163_pt1 | contig 13814 bp, 7 predicted proteins | sample ETNtaG_39_FD_167969 | JGI IMG/M metagenome (GOLD analysis project Ga0187827, IMG submission 167969) | Marine microbial and viral communities from oxygen minimum zone, Eastern Pacific Ocean - ETNP2014_SV_150_PacBio MetaG (Illumina Assembly) | ecosystem: Environmental > Aquatic > Marine > Hypoxic... | reverse complement strand
CGAAGAGGCAAAGGTTAACCCGATATCCTCAAACACCTGAACCTGGCTGATCCCTTCGAGCTGATATTCCACCGGATCTTCCACAGTTGTGATATTGATTTCCTCAGATTTTATTTCTTTAAGTGATGCATAGAGAGAGGTTGATTTACCGCTACCTGTTGGACCAGAAACGATGACCATTCCGTATGGTTGAGAAATCACTTTTTTAAATATTTTATACATATCCGCATCAAAACCCAGAGATTTTAAATTAAAATCAAATCCCGTTTTGTCAAGCAATCTCATTACAATTTTTTCACCATAAACCGTTGGAAGAATTGACACACGAACATCAATTTCCTTTTCCGTTGTTTTAATGGTAAACCTTCCATCTTGAGATAATCGTTTTTCCGCAATATTTAATTTTGATAAAATTTTAATTCGGGTCACCAGTCCGCTAAGTGATGCAATAGGAGGAGTCATGATGACCTGTAAAACACCATCAATCCTGATTCGTATGATCACCTTATCTTCCATAGGTTCTACATGGATATCTGTTGCCCTTTCCTTTATCGATTCCTGCAAAATCATATTTACCAGTTTTACAATGGGTGCATCTTCAGCGTCAACACTATCTGGAGATAGATCAACTTCTTCTCGATGATCTTCATCACCGGAAATAACTTTAATCCCCTCAATGACTTCCTGTACTTCTCCGGTTTTCTTGATCTCTCCGTAAACCTCATCCAGAGCTTTTTCTAGTAATGAGGGGCCTACCACAATAACCTCTGGATTTAAACCGGTAAGCCGCTTTAATGAATCAATACAGGTAATATCCTCGGGGTCTTCCATAGCAACAACGATGGAGGAATTTGATTTTGATAGAGCCAAAACTGCATTTTGTCTTGCGAACTCTTCCGGTACCAGAGATGCAGCTTCCTGATTCACATTCAATAGCATTTCTTCATCTGCTTTCTTGTATCCCAACTGCATGGAATAAACTGTGACCAAATCGTCCTCAGAAATGACACCACTATTTATGAGAACCAACCCCAGTTTTTCTTTAGTATTTTTTTGTTCTACCAGAGCTTCCTGAAGTTGGCTGTCACTGAGCTTACCCATATGGATCAGTATTTCACCGATCCGCTGAAACTGAGGATTAAATGTAGCGCTCATTATTCGAAACAATTTCCGGCATCATCGTCGGCCTCGAACGGAGTTCTAGATAATTCTATAGACACAGGAGTGGCAGGAGTGATAACAGGTATGGCTAAAGTAGCATTTATGGTTGCTGTATATTGATTATAGGTACAAAAAGTAAAATCTCCTACCTCAGATAACCCGGCAAAAGTACAAAGTTCTTTAGGTAAAATTGCAAGAATCCTGGCAACTCCGCTTTCATCTGTACGTACGCGAGTATCCGGCCAGCCACATCCTTCCATATGATATCCGTACCACTGTCCATCTCCCTCTCCTTCATCAGGTCCAGGATAAGGAATTGTGGGACCACAAATCCCATCAAATCCACAATCTTCAAACGGTTCTCCATCATCATATCTACCATTACCATCCGAATCATAATATTGTTCTCCATCCTGACAAATACCGTCTTCCTCACCCCAATCAGGCCCCATATATCCACCATCACCAGGACATAGTCCATCTAATCCACAATCATTATCAGCAGTAAAAAATTCTCCCTCATCCCATTTACAATTGCCATTCTCATCAAACCATATCTCGGTTCCCAAACCATCTGGTGCACTACATTGAAAAACTCCATCACTTTCATATGGGTCGTTTTCATCTGGTAAATATCCTTCCTCACCAGGGCACAGTCCATCTAACCCACAATCTTCAAACGGTTCAGAATATTCATTGGGATAATTGGGCCAGGTTCTCAGGTCGCCATCCTCGGTAAAAGCATCATGATTATAATTGCCCTCTCCGCAATCATTCGTTTCAGATTCATTGTCCGCTCCAAAATCTCTCCAGGTAAAGCATCCATCACCCACACCATAGCCTTCGATACCAACATCCTGATAAACTTCGAAACCAACCTCAAGCCAATCTGTGACACCTATCCCGCTAAATGCAACAGGAACATTGATGACCTCATTTCCATAATAGTCATAGACCCCAACTGCCACATTAACTCCAGCAACACCAGCTGTATCTGTGGGCATGGGCAAAGTAAAATCCCATGCCGTTATACTGGTCGTGATGGTTACCGAAGCGTTTCCACCATTAACATATGGTAATCCCACAACCCCACCCTCACCATCATTAATATACGTTCCTACTGAATCTCCAAAAACTCCATCACCATCTAAATCATCTCCCCACGTATAGGCAACCACCCTCACCTCATCCCCTATCCCATTTGTGGAATAAGTTAGGTCCGTGAAAGAAACACCCTGGTACTGATCATTCTGAAAATTTTCATTAAAAGTAAGGCTGGTTCCATTGATCGAAACATCCGGTGTCTCACAAGGGAGTACCTGCTCAATGGACCAATACACATAGGTGGAATCTTCCACAGGATTATAATGGCGGTCATACACAAGTGCCGCACACTGTACACGGTATAAACCCCCACCGATTGCTTCGGTACTGGAGGGGTCCCACTCCGCTTCGATATAATGTGGAGGTCCCGTAACAATAATGACCGGAACAGCCACAGCTGAAAATTCTATACTGTCACACTCAACAATAGCGGTAATACGAATCGGTCCGGGGGCTGACCCACTGTTCAATGAAACAGAAGCGATCCCGTTATTTGTATATGCAGAAACTGTATCCATTGAAGCAGCATTTTCCAAGTGAGCACCTTCAGGAATATTCGGTCCAAGTATAAACCGTACTTCGGTCGGTATATCAATGAGGATTCCGTCATCATCATATACTTCTGCTGAAATAATCGTAGACTCAACTCCACCACCACCGGCAACCATAATTTCACCTACCGCGGATGGTGGAATTGTGACATAGGCACACGTCTCAAAGGTTGTATCTTCAATGGAAATATTAAGTGTATTGGATGAGATTGTCTCATCAAGTCCGGGGTGGGAAAAATTCGCCGTTATGTTTGAGATCCCTATCTCATCGGGATTACCAAGATCCTGAAAATATACTGTATCCGTCCCCGTTGTATCAGTTTCTCCAAATGAAGAGATAAATCCCAAGGTCGCATCATACGTCAATTGAGCTTGTCTTACCGGATTGGATAGCCCATTTAATAGACGGGCAACAACCGTGGCTTTTGTTACACCAGCATCCAAATGAATAACATCTGTGTCAGTTGTTAAAAATAGACTGTAGGGCCAGACATCACCTGAATCATACACATTGAACTGGACGGACTGATATTCCTCTCCCCCATAAATGACTTTCACGGTCACGCCCTCAAATGAAGGAGAGCCCGGGATATCCACATGAGCATTACCGTCATCAGTGAATAATGCCTGTACCTGACCATTCCCATTTGAAGATTGGTTAAGAAAATCTAAGGAACCTATATCATTACCATCTTCCTCTAAAATAATTAAATTTAATGAGACCCCTGGAACAGCCATCCCTCCTGTATCATTAACGGTAGCAATTAAGAGCGTATATGCAACATCATCCACAATATCTTCACCCACAATAAAAATATTCTCGTTCTCGTCAACAGATACAGGGAGTTGTTCTAACGTTATGGAGTAATGAGTCGTGATAAAAACCTGGACAGAATCAACAATCTCTGGTGCCAGACCAGGGTGTGCAAATCTGCACTGAATATCTGCCATTCCCACATCAGATTGGTTCCCCTGATCACGAAAATCAGTAGATACATTTCCTGTAGAATCTGTAACTATTTCCGGTACTATAAATCCTTTATCAGATGAAAGATTGAGAGTCACACCAATCACGGGATAATTCAAACTATTCAAAAGTTCCCCCGTTACATTTGCCACGGTCTGCCCATTATCCAAAGTAATTTCATCAACATCTGTATTTAAACTTAATTGATAGGGCCATACAGCAGATTCCTCATACACACTGAATTGAATGTATTCTCTTTCTCCTGTATCATCACCTATAAATACTGTAACATTCACACCTTCAAAATCCTGTGTCCCCGATTGATCCTGATATGCCGTCTCATTATCTAAATAGTAAGCATATACCTTTCCCGATCCATCGGTTGTGAAATTGGTTGTTTGAAAGCTCCCCACATCAATATCGTCCAATACATTTGCCATAAACACTAGCAATTGTCCCTCTACTGGATTGTCAGAAGGATCGGTGACCGTAGCAATGATTCGTGTTCGGGCATTATCTCCGGCGACATCTTCTCCAACAAGAACAGAGTTTCCACTGCCATTCATGGAAACAGAATACTTTTCCAACGCCAGGGAATAATTTGTGATGATAGAAACATATTCCATACCGGTGATTGTGGAGTCAAATCCAGGGTGGGTAAAACTGCCAGTGATGGTTGCCAATCCAACATCTGAGGGCTCACCTAAATCTCGGAAATTCAGACTATAATCACCGTTGGAGTCTGTGGTCACTTGAGGTGTGATATAACCTCTGTCCGATGAGAAAGATAGCGTTATTGCGCTCACAGCTGTATTTATCCCATTCAGTAATCTTCCTGAAATCACCGCTTCTGTTTGACCGTTATCCAAAATAATTTCATCCACATCGGTATTTAAACTTAATTGATAGGGCCATACATCTGACGGATCATACACACTGAATGTAACAGATTCACTTTCACCAGTTTCATCCCCGATAAATGCAGTGAGCGAGACACCCTCAAAATCTTCGGTCCCTAATTGATCTTCATAAGGAAATCCATTATCCAAAAAGTAGGCCCTTGCTTTTCCCTCATTATCTGTCACATAAGTTTCTGCGTCAAAAGAACCTACATCTGTCCCCCCTGTGCCTTCCGCACTAAACAAAATTGTCTGCCCAGAAACCACATTCCCTGCTTGATCAGTTACTGTGGCAACAATCCTGGTGCGAGAGTTTTCTCCGGCTACATCTTCTCCAACAAGAACAGGGTTTCCACTGCTGTTTAATGATACTGGATACGAATCCAATGTCATGCTATAATTTGTGACGATTGAAATAAACTCTACTTCTGTTATCGTTGTATCAAATCCAGGATGAGTAATTCTCCCGGTGATGGCTGCTAAACCAACATCAGAGGGCTCACCTAAATCATGAAATATTAAAGTATAGTCTCCATTGTTATCGGTTGTTACTTGAGAAACAAGATAACCACGGTCTGAAGAAAAAGATAAAATCACATTTGAAACTGGCTGAGATAAACCGTTGAGTAATGTACCATCTATTGTCGCAAAAGTTACACCGTTATCTAAAGTGATCTCATTTACATCTGTATTTAAACTTAGCTGATAGGGCCATATAGATTCGGTAAATACACTGAACTGGACTGAGTTATTTTCTCCCGTAATGTCCCCGATAGAAGCGGTACAGGTCACACCCTCAAAATCATCGGTTTCTCCTAAATCCTGGTACACTGTTTCATCATCATCAAAATATGCAAATACCTGCCCCAGTGAGTTAGTTATATTTGTAGTGGTTGTAATGGTTCCCACACTGCTCCCTTGCGCCTCCGCAGAAAAGATAATTTGTTCACCCTGTACCGGATTCCCAGAATCATCTGTGATGGTACCAATTAACCGAGTACTGGCCTTATCTCCCACGATATCTTCACCAACAATGATCCAATTTCCTACACTGTCCTGAGAAACCGGATAGTGAGAGAGGCTAATATTATAGTTGGTCCCAATCAATATCTGTGTTGAATCTAACTTGGTTCCATTTAGTCCTTCGTGAAAATAGTGAGCTGTGATGGTAGCTAAGCCAAGCTCATCATTGTGATTAAATACAACTGTCCCCCTTCCTAATTCATCGGTAACTACCGAATATTCCCTCTGCTGAGCGTCACCGAAAGAACCGATATCTGTGGTTAAATCCACCGGAACGAATTTTACTGGATTACTTATTTTATTGTAAACATAAATCGTTAATGTAGATGACTGAGGAGTGGTGGTTTTAAAAATCTGGTTTATACTGGGTGAAATAGAGATAGAATAGGGCCACACCAATGTATCGGGATAAACATCAATAAGTGCCTGTACGGACACCTCTATATTTTTAGAGTATTCTGCTTTTAGTAGCGCTTTGGATTCACCAAAAGCTGCCACATCTCCAGGATCTCCGAAAAGAGCGGTTACAGTTCCATTTTCATCCGTATAACCTGACTGAGGAACCATCTGTCCGTAGGGAGAATTATCTTTTTTGGAAGAAAAAGATACTAAGGCACCCTCAACCGCTTGATCTTCGTTGTCCTTCAGTGTGGCAGAAACACGTGTGCTAACAATATCACCTAAAATATCCTCACCTACATTTTCACCAGAGATATCATCTCCCGCTACAGGTTGAGCTATCATGGTCATCGTATAATTGGATGAGCTATCTTCGGTGGGTGTTCTTTCATCACAACTTAACTGTAAAATTGTAATACCAATAAGGAAAATGATTGGACCAGCTTTTAATGTTTTCATAATTTACTCCTCGGAATTTTCCTCTTTGGCTTGACCCTCATCCCCCTTAAAAAATATTGAATTTTCAATTTCAATCATCTCTTCACTTTTTGGAATCCCACTGATAGCATCTACTACGACAGATGGCTTTATTTGAATGATCAGATCGGTTTTTCTGTCTACAATATCTGTACTGGTGAACAGTTTTTTTCCTAACCATGGGATTCTATGAAGGAGAGGGAATTTGTAAACAGTATTTTTTTTGTCCTTGCTAATTAATCCTCCCAGTACGATGGTCTCTCCATCCCGCACACGGATTGTTGTAGATGATGACCTGCTTTTCACTCTAGGAATATTTCTATTAGGGCCAATAAATTCAAAAATAGAAGCGACCTCCGGTTCCACACGAACAGTGATATCTCCATCAGTGTTAACTGTTGGTAAAACCGTCAACTTTATCCCTACTTCCTCTCGCTGAACCTGAACCTGACCTCCAACACCACCTGAACTCAGAATATAGGGCACAATGTCCACCATTTTTATTGTTGCTTCCCTTCCATTTAACGTGACCAACTTTGAATCCGCCAAAATATCGGCCTTATTATCTTTTAATAACATATCCAGTGTTATATCTAACGCTGTCATTTGGCGACTAAATCTAGGGCCCCCATCACTTGCACCTAACCTCTGAAAATACATTTGAGATGGTTTTAGATCTGCAGGTAAAGGGGAAAACTGCTCGGATACTGTTCCATCTCCTCCTTCAGATTGAGTAATCCCAGGGACAAGGCTTCCTGCACCTGCAAAAGGAGGAGAGGCATTCTCTGCAAGTATCGTTGTATATTTAGCTAATCTTGACCAATCAACTCCCAATTTCTCGTCTTGATCCATAGATACTTCAATAAGCCTGGTCTCCAATAAAATTTGAATTGCAGGCACATCAATCACCTTTACAACCTCCTCTATTTCCGCTATTTTTTTCGGTGATGCATTCACCAATAATTTGTTTCCTGATACATCAACCTGAATCTGATTAGTTAAGTCCTGCAACAAGGTTTTTACTTCCAGCGCATCAGAATATTTCAGATCAATAACGTGAGATGTAATTCCCACCTCTTTCTCCAATTTTTTTGGTTCAGCTATCAAAAATGAGTTTCCTACAATTTCATAGCTCAAACCAACAGATCGAACAACAAGATTGATCGCCTGTTCAATGGGTACTTCATCCAAGTGAATAGAGATTTTATCCTGACGATTCACGTTTGGATCCGTAACAATATTGTAGCCACTTTCCTTGGCAAGAACAGATAAAATGCCCGGCAAGAATGCCTCTTCAGCATGAACGGAGACCAAAGTGGGAGTTTTCCCTTCCTGAGCAGAAATCGTTTTGGCATCCTGTGCCAATAAAAATGAGATTAATAATAAACAGCTGACTGTAAAATGTTTCATTTATCACCTAATTTAGTTTGTTGGTCATCCAGAGGAGGTGTCTCAACATCATAAAATACATCTTTCCCCTGTTTCTCAACGGTTATTCCAAATTTTCTTATATCTTTTACCCTACCACCGGCAATGGAATCTCCTTCCACTACATTAAAATTTTGCCCCTTGAAATAAATACCTGCATATTTTACTTTTCCGTTAATAACGTGGGTGACTTTTATCTTTGATGTGCGCTTCCCACTGACACGTTTTCCGCTGGCATCTGTTAAATAAACAACATTTGTGAGTCTCATGGGCTCTTTTTCAAGTGAAAACTTATAATCCAATCGATATCTCAGTCTATCCTCAAGAAATCCTATTACATTCTCCAGCTCTTTATCCGTACCAATGTTTGTGTTTTGGGCACGCACCACTGCGTTTTGCCATTTCTTGCGCATGGGATATAGTTTCAGGCTGGCAAATAAACATGATATCAATGCCATAATTATAACGATAACCCAAACAATATTTGAACGGTCGTTCATGAAATAATTTTCACTTTTGATTTAATCAAGGTCAGAGTGGAAATATGTAAATCAATTTCTTGCTTCATTAACTCATTTTCTTCTACACGATTTTTTATACGTTCAATACCGTTTTTTATAGATAACTCATTTATTGCAATGAGACGTGGAGATTTTTCCATTTCAGCCAAAAACTTCCCTAAATTTTCAAAACTGCATTTCACCGTCATTTCATAAGGAGAACTATAATAGTTACCCACTTTTTCCCGTGACCTTGGTCTTATTTGTTTTATGATAATATCATTTTTTGTCATCATATCCGTCAATGATTTTAGGAATGGAAGCGAAGAGTCCTCTGCAAGAGAATCTGCAACAGACAATGCTAAATTTTCAGAGAACAATGTATACACCTGGTCCAGTTTTTCTGCTAATATTTTTGCACTGATAAATTGTTCATTTAACTCAGTTTGTTTTAATTCCAATTTCTTCAGAGATAATGGTTTACCACCAATGGAAAATTTAATGCTAAGCCAAAAAGTAAGCGTCAGAAACACCGTGAGCCCAAACAGAAGGGAATTACGATTCATTGTTACGACTCTCCTCTTTTAGAGACCATTATTGGGGCTTTGTTTGGTGCTATTTCCTCTTGTGAAGGTATTTTCGTAGCTTGCGATACATATTTAATATTTCGGATCTGTTTTGAAATGGGTGGAATAGTTGCCAAGGGAGCTTCCAACTCAAATGCCACAATATCCTGCCCTCTTACATTTATTAATGAATGATGCATAAGTCTTAAACGTGTAAAATGACTTGAGAACTCGTTGTTTGATTTCAAAACATGAATAAAACGTTCCACCTGTTCAAAATCTTTTTGCCCGCGGTATGTAGTGGCAATACCCTTAATTAATAGTTTTTTCTTTTTGTACTGAAGTTCGGTCAGTGACATATCTTCAGGGGTCATTTCCCCTAGTTTTTCAAGATTTTCAGCCCAAAGAAACCGGTTATTTTCCAATTTTGCCAATGTCATGATATCCTTCTTTGAGAGATTTTTCCCTTTTTCACGTAATAAACTAATCTCCTCTTTTATTTGGCCAATTTCCATGTTTTTCTGATTGATAAGACTATTATAATTAAACCCGATGTACCAGGTTAAGCCATTCACTCCAAATAATAAACTCACCAATAATCCAAATATGGACCATCGGATTCTCTCTTTATTTCTGATGGCTAAAGATTCAGATGTCTCTCTTTTATTCAGGTTGATAAGAATCAATTTTTTCATGTTTGGTTACAGCCCCTAATTGCAAGCCCCGATGCAATGGTATATTGTGATGGACTCCCCTCTATTAAATCTTCCTTCGTTTCCATCCCAGAAAACGGATTGAAGACTGCTGTATCCACTTGCAGTCGCTCCTGAATTAATGCATCCAATCCTAAGATGGAGCTTCCTCCTCCTGAAAGATAAATTCCCGTAAAATGACTTTGATTTGAAGATTTGGCATAAAATCGTAAAGTACGACGAACATCTTCAACAAAATTTTCTAAAGCGGATCGATCAGTAACAGCAATAATTCCTTGTGCCTCTTCAGGTTTTTTAAACGCTTCTACTCCTGATGAAATCAATTCAGTTTGTGCTGTTAAGTAGTCAAGAGATTTGCGTGCAGAGATGTCCTTCACCATCTCATGTATACCAATGGGGAGATCCCTCGTAAAAAACATCTCCTGGTTTCCCCATACAATTAATGAAGAGGTAACAGCTCCGATATCCAATAGCACAACCGCACCTTCCTCAGGTAAACTGTGGGTCGCAAGAAATGAATTTATGACAGCCACCGGATCGACATCAACAATACCTGGCTTTATACCGGAATCTTTTATCATATCTAAATGATTGGTCAATACCCTCTTTGTACATGCAATTAAACCAACATCAATTTTATCAACCTCATTTCTGTTTGGACCCAATATTTGGTAATCAATTACCGCATCGGTACCATCCATGGGAATATGTTTTCTTGCCTCAAAATTCATGGATGAATCCAACTCATTTGTATCCATTTCCATTGTAGTGATTTGTTTTACGGATGCATTGGTGCCACTGATTCCAGTAACCAGGTTTTTTAACCGTTTTGGTTTAATCCCATTTTGACGAAGTAATTCTTTTATGGCAATCACCCTGATAGGCAAATCAACTTTTTCAGGATCAAAGGGTCGGTTTTGGTCAGGAATGAACCGTTGGGCAGTTTTTACTACTTTATACCCGGTCTTACTTTTTTCCAGAGCTACCAGCTTCACTACCTGTCTTCCTATGTCAAGTCCTATATACAAAGATTACTTTTTCCTTTTACTTAAGAATAATCATTAAGGTCAAATTTGAAATAGTTTTCATCACTCTCCTGCAACCAAACCATAGGATTTTAATCTCAATACAATTGCTCCGTCTACCGTACTTTGGTCAGGGTAATACGGTGGCGGTTTATCGATCAAGTTATAGTCGTAATTATAATTTTTATTATATCCTATATCATCGGATGTATAGCAGTCTCCACCTGGAATAGGATTCGAACAGGGTGAGTTCCTCATCATATAACCTCTTTCCTGCTGTACAATGGATCCCCAAAGATTTACAAAACCCCTATAATCAATATTGTTGGTATAATTTCCGCCGGAAGTTTCTGGTAAAACCGGATTTCGATGCCCGCCTCTCCCATCACCCAAGGAAAACCATGGTTGACCTGCGTTTGGAATTGCACAGGATGGGCACATAGTAGAGTTTACCGAGTTCTGCCAATAGTGTGATATAAAAGCTCCATGAAGCGCCATTACTGCGCCATTAATAACAACACTTATACCTTGATATCTGTTTCTTGCCCCGTTTTCTCTTGTATTGGCAAGAATAACATTGCCTCCAGCAACTAAACCCAGCACATTATTTGTACCACCGTTATCAGGATGAATCACTGCACCGCTTGAGTAAGAATCTTCATACCTGAGATCACCAATGATCCATATATTTCCCCATATTTGCTCATATATGGGTGAGCCGAGAGTGCTGTCATGTCGGCGATACTCAACCGAGTCATCAGTAACAACCGTGTACTGACCATTGATGGTACCATGTACCAACGCGGGACCACCCTTAACATAAATGACCTCAGGACCTGTGTAGGAATAAAAGGTGCGGTCCGAATATACATAAGATCTATCGGTTTCCTCTTCCTTGCAATCTTCAGGATCATAGCGATCATCACAGAGCCAGTAACGGTAATCAAAATGGTGAAATCCCCGTGCGCTGCACATGGTTTGACCATCATCTGCGTGATTATGAAAAAACTCAAAAGCATTAAAGGGAACGTTCACATTTAGTTCTCCTTCTCCCCCAATTCCTCTCAATGTCACTGCTTCATCATTAATAAAACCAATATCTGAGGTGTACACAATAGGTTCATCAGTATTAATTTGAAAAATCCAAGAACCAAAAGTCATAGTGGTGGTCAATAGCTCAAATGAAACCATTTTATCACTCTCCTGAGATTCAATTTCAATTTGGTCACCTGGACTAAAATTTGCTAATAATGAGCTTACATTATTGCCCTCAATATCCCTATTACTGATCCATACCTGTAAAGCATTGTCATATTCCTCTCCAGATACATAAGCATCTGTAAGGTATCCTCCAGCCTCATCAAAACGGACCAACCTAAGAGAATTAGTTTCAACTGGAGGAAATCCAGCAGGACCATCATTAAAATCATATAAAAAATCAATTTCAGGTGGTGCGGCAGCGACCGGGGGAATGAGATACCACCATTGGGTAGCATAATATCCTCCTGTCTCTGCAAATTCTATCTCTGTCATTATGAGTGTATCTTTTCTGTTCGGAACAAATGTGATTAAATCATCCGCAGTAAATGTTCGCTTGGCATTAGCACGTAAAATATTAGCTGAATTATCAGGAGGATATGTAATGGCGCTAACGGTATCAATGATAGATTCTCCATCTTCATCCACCATTTCATTCAAGCAAGACGAATCTCCTTCATAAGAAATTGGCTCGGTCACTGATAAAGTCCCTGAAAATTCAGGGCACCCATAATTGCTAAAAGTCACTGTCGGGCTGTTGGTATGTACTCTCCCTTCCAAGACATCCGAATCTCCAAAACTCACATATGCTCCTGCATTTGGCCCAAAGGGTTCTTCATCATTGGTAAAATACATGAACTCTTCAAATCCAATAGGTGTCATTATGAGTGACGCGGTACGCTCCACCGTCACATCTTTTCCATTTGGAGTTAAATAGGATACCTCTCCTGTGCTCAGTCCGTAAAACTCCTTGTGGGTTGAATTCTCCTCTAATTGAGTACCACAAAATACATTTTTATATTTACCCAGAGAATTACCTTGCGTGTCTTCACCAAAATTTACACCTGTTTCTCCAACCAATGTTGTGTCCGCTCCCTCTAGGTAGGGCAGATAATCAGCTGCCTCTTTGTTCAATCCAGCTTCAGCAATATACTGAGCTGTAATCTCAGCGAATCTGAATCTTTCCTGGGAATTTATTGTTAAACTGTTTCCCAAGTATGCTACGGTAATAAGCATACTCACAAAGGCAAATATCATAGCTAATGGTGCAACAGCTCCCGATGAATGTCGGATTTTTATCAGTTGACCTCCGCCAAGTATGCGTTAGCAATAAAAATATTTCTTTTAAAGTGAAACTCTTCCTTCTCCACATTCATGTTGGGGTTTACTTTTGGATCCATTGAAAGTACTAAGTCTATGTAGCGAATTGATCGTTTGACCTTGCTCAATGATGGCCTGTTAGGCGGTTCAGTCTCCTGATAAGACGTAAAATTTTCCAATTTCACTAAAAACTGATTGTTCTCTCTTGACTCACCTTCGGACGGAAAACGCAACGTTCCATCCAACAATGGATCATTATTTATCAGAATTCCTTCTTCCTCATTTGCCTGAATAATATGGGAGGGGGTGGACTGGCTGGCATCCTCCCAAAGATCAATTTTTGCAAACCCTAATAAGCTGCTGAACTCGACTTTTTCTGCTGTTCTGATTCTTTCTGAAATTTCCCTGACAACTGTGTTTCCATAGTGACGTATATCCTGTCGAATAACATCCATTTGGTATGCGCCCATGGTGGTCTGCGAGGTCATAATGATACCAATACCGATAATACTAATAACCACAACAACAGCACCCATTTCCAATAAAGTAAATCCTGGATATAATTTATTTATCTTTTTAAACATTATAGACCAACATAACGGTTTCCAGTATACGTTCATGTTCCTTTTGTATTTCGTGATGG
>Ga0187827_10006160_pt1 | contig 13821 bp, 6 predicted proteins | sample ETNtaG_39_FD_167969 | JGI IMG/M metagenome (GOLD analysis project Ga0187827, IMG submission 167969) | Marine microbial and viral communities from oxygen minimum zone, Eastern Pacific Ocean - ETNP2014_SV_150_PacBio MetaG (Illumina Assembly) | ecosystem: Environmental > Aquatic > Marine > Hypoxic... | reverse complement strand
TGCCCCGGGGGGAGGTACAAGGTATAGATGATCTCATCCCCCGTGACGGGCCCCTTGTATTTGAGGTTCTTTTGGTACTGGCCCTGGTGAACGCCTGACTCGGCTTGAGCCTGCATGGCCCAAACACCCAGGGCGGCGAAGGTGAGGATATGAAGTATTTTCAAGGTAAGTCTTGGAGGGGAAATCTTAAAAGGAGCGGTGATTACTTTAGTTTGGTATCGCATGCCTTGACCATAACGAAACGCGCGTTTCGTTTAACCTTTTCAGGTACTTTCAGCTTCTGGATGAGCTATCCGTCCTTCCAGGTCATCCGTCAACCTGGATCATTTATGCAGTTCGCGAACGCGCTTGGTTGGAGCCTTGCCGCCCGCCGACTTGTAGAGCTTGGCGACCTCTGCATCGCTCAAAGCGCGATCGTACAGTCGGACATCATCCAGTCCACCGTTGAACCAATGCGTCATATGAAACCCGCGCCAACGAATGGGTGCCGGCATCCCCCCCTTGGTCGCGAGTAAAGCCCCGTTCTTGTAGAACCTGCCCGTGCCTTTATCAAAGGTAAAGGTCAGCATCTGCCACACGCCCTTAACCACAGTGCCTGCGGGGATATCCTTGGGCGTGAAGCGCTTTGCCGTGGTTACGCCACAGTATACCGCTCCTGCTTGAGAGCTGTGGAAATACCAGCCGTTCCAGCGTACGTCGTCGTGGTGGGTTCCCATCCTTCCCGACCACCTGGCTCCGTTGACTCCACCAACGCCACCATCCAGAACGTCAGGCCGCCACCACCATGATACCGTAAAAGCATTCGTGTTAGGGCATTCCGCGTTCGTTAGGAGACCAGGTCCACTAATCTTGGGATACGGTATAAGTACGGGGTCGCCCAAGGTCACGGCCTGTCCGATCCGGCCGGTCTCCCAGGTTGGCGGACCTTTGACGTCCGTGTGGATGGCCCAGGCGTGCTGCTTGCCCACGGAATCCTTGTAGTCTCCATCGAACTTCCAATGGTTCACAAGGCCCTCTTCCGCAACAACGGTTGTCATGAATAGCGTTAAGCACGCCATCGCGCTTAGCATACTCTTCGCTTCTGACTGTCGTACGTTTGCTCTCACTTCGTTTTTACCAACTCGACCGCCGCTTTAACATAGCGTTTTCCCAATGTTTCATAACCCTCCGGCTTGATCAAATGAAGGGCGTTCTTTTCCCCATTGAGATCATCGGTGTCGATCCATACCGCTCGTTGCGAGGCGTCGGCAAAGGCTTGCTGGGCATTGCGAATTCCTTCCCAATGGACGTTCTCGACTCTTTTCTTGTCCCGTCTCCGGTAGAGACCACTGTCACTGAGTCTTCCGATTATGAAGTTGAGGTCGGTGCGCTTCAGGTCTTGTTCCAGTTGCTTTTTCAAGCCATTGAGGCTGGCGAGGTAGACGTCGCTGTTTTTGGCTTTTGAATCGGCTTCTCCCTGCATCCAGACAAAGGTTACCGTCCGGATCTTTTCGCCCTCCATCTTGGCTTTTGTGGCTTCCATCATGGTATCGTATATCTTCCCTGCGTCCGGGTCGGTCTCTCCTTTTCCGCTTTTCCATTCCTTGTACCATTTGGAAATCGGTTGTCCGCCTTGGGCATGGAAGCTCACGATGACGTTGTCGGCACCCAATGCCTCGCTGATTCCCGGGGTAAACCATAACGCCGGCTTGAAACGGGCCATATTGGATTGACCGGAGAGAATGAACAAGTGTTTGCCGGACTCTTCCGCCTTAAGCAAACCGGACATGCCCAGAATTGCGATTATCGGTAGTAAGAATATTTTCATTTTGATGAACTCCCGAGCTTTTCTTTCTTCAGTCTATTCATGGTAATTACAGTAAAGAAATCCCCCATGATTACGAGCAAGCAATGTCTCCGGAACGCATATTTTTAACGTTGTTTGGCACCTAGCCAAAGGAACAAAAAATCAACAACCAACCTTTGGGGTCATTTCAATAAACCCAGCAACTTAAGGAGCATAGCGCGAATCTTTGGCTCGGCCCCAATTTCCAGGTGACTGCTCCGGGCGGCCCATGTCTCATAGCCGCCCCATTCATGCCCCTGCGGTGTGGGAAGATAACCGCTATAGCCGTTGGCCAGCTCGATCGTAAAGGTGTTTTCGAAAGGAGACCCGGCCTTGATGGCTAGCCCGGTTTCTGCGAAGATTTCACAAGGAGCTGCCGCAACGGCGATATCTCCGATGCGGAGGGCCTGCAATGGCAAGGCATAGCGGTCCGGATAATCCGCCAAATGAAGGGTTTCGTTGGCATAAATCCGACTCCACCGATGGGGAACCTTGGCAGTGCGGTCTGCCAGTAGGTCCTTGGCCCACTGGAGACGTTCGGGCGAGGGCTTGCGCACGCTGAATTCGAGGCTAGCGGACTTTGAGGCAAGTTGCTTGGGCGCTGCATGGGAAAGCCCTCCAATGAGTTCCAGCGTTTTCTCGGCCAGTGCCTTGCCCGATGCATTGATACGATCCCAAGGCTTTGCTTTGCCCAAGTTCAGCTGAATGGATCCGGTATCGCCACTGGTGCCGTTGCTCATCAAGCCCACGAAGAGCGGATGTTTTTCCCCGGCGTTAAGTTTGTTCTCCAAGGCCTTGGCATAGGCGCCGAAATAATCGGCGCTAACCAATCCCCCGGCGTAACCGCCGCAATAGTGGACACTGAAGTTTCCAAGCACGGCCAACGGCTTCCCGTCGGCATGCCGAAAGGACAGGACGGAGAATTGCGGATCGACCGGACCGGCGGGACGGAGCACCTTCCCCGTCCCGGCGACGGACTTTATGCGTTCCCCGGTTTCCCCGAAGGGATTGGCACCGACAGTACCGGGTTGGCAGAGAAACCTGCGACACCTGATGAAGGACGGTTGTTCAAAGCTACCGTGGGCAACGGTAGCCGGGGCCAGGTTACCATGCGCTTTGATAATCGCGGCGGCGATCTGCTTGGAAAGCCAGACGTGATAAGCATCGTCCAACGGACCTCGTCCAATGTGGATAGCCCGAGGGGTGGCATGGGAATGGGTCGCCGCCGCCAAAACGTGAGAAGGCGGAATCCCGACTTTTTCTTGGACAATCTCTTTGGCTTGATCGTAAACGGATTTCTCGATCATGCACATATCCACAATGGCAAGGGCAACTGTCGTCCCGCCTGACTTCATGACGATCGCCCGGGCAGTCAGAGGATCGTGGACCCCCCTGGCGGGGCCGGGCTTGCTGATGGCTCCGTCCATCGAGACCCCGTTCTTCGGGGTAACGTCGGCAGTTGCCGCCCCCGCAAGAAACTCAAACGCCCGCTTCTTCTCCACTGCCTGCGACTGAAAGCACGTGACAAGAGACAGTCCGATTGCGACAAGGGAAAGAAGGAACGAATTTTTCATCCGGGCTAATTGTTGGGGGAGGGCTCTTTTTTCAAGTTATTTGTCGGCCCGTTCGAATGTCTGCACGAAACGAATGAGGTCCGCGAGTTCCTGATTATTCATCCCTGCCTCGAGACCCTCTGGCATGAGGGAAAGACCACTGTTCCGGAGGGTTTTGATTTCGCGGCGGAGCAGTTGCCGGTCGCTGCCGTCAAGGAGGCGAAGGATCAGGTTGTTGGAAGTCTCGGACAACACACGCCCGTAGAGGGCGGAGCCATCGGCAAGAGTGACGGAATAGCCGGCATAGGAGGCATCGACCGTCTGATTGGGATCAAGAATCGAGCTAAAGAGTCCGTCCTTGGTCCGATCGGTGATGGAGCGGAGATCGGGACCGTTCATGGGTTGTCCGTTCGGTGGAAGGTGGCAGACTGCGCACAGTTTGTCGAACACGACCCTCCCCCGCTTTTCGTCCGCGGGTAGTTTCAAGGCGACGCGATAGGCCTCGATTTGCTCCCGCCGCGCTTTCTGGGGACCGGAATTCAGTATGCGAACCGCAGTTTTCCGAATGGATGGATCCGCATGTTTGAGCAGCAGTTGACGGCGGGCGGCATCAAGATCGCCACGACCCACTGCACCCGCTTCGATGGCCTTCAGGCAAGCGCGGGTCCACTCCTTGCGCTGCAGCAGGGTATCGAGGACCCGGGAGCGTTCCTGCGGGAGATAACCGGGCCAGCCCTTGAGCAAGGTATCGGGTAGCCCGTCGTCCCCTATCCTGGCCAGCGTCTGCACGGCGGCCAACTTGATCTCGCTCGCCACCCGTGGGGTCAAAAGATCAGACAGGCGGCGCTTGTCCGCTGCCAAGCTTTCGGGCTGTCGGGCAAGCAATCCGACCGCCGCGGCCCGCAACGGGGAAGAAGCAGAACCATCAGTAACAATTTCCCGGGCCTTGGCCATGACTTTGACCATCTCGGGAGAGACCTTGGGGTTGTGATTCAGCCAGCCCCCGAGAGAACGAAATTGCTCGGGTTCATATCCGTCCTTGCCCGGTTTCATCAGGCCTGCAAGAAGGGCGTCCAGCGAGGTCTTGCGACGGGCTCCCAGTTTCAGGACGTCATCGATAAGCACGCCATGCTCGATGGCGGCTTGGGCGAGACGGTCAAAGTGAGGTTCGGCCGAACTGAACGTAGCTGCCCGAACATAGGGGTTCCCCGCGTCTCGAATCGCCACCTTGGCAAGCGCATGGCCGGCTACCGCGCTCTTCGATTCTCCCCACGAGCAGGCGGCTTGGAGGCGGACTGCGGCATGCGGGTCATCGGCGAGGCGGACGGATGCCTTCAGGAGTTCCGGATGCTCACCCCATCGTGATTCGGCAAGACGCAGGGCATGACGCCGGATTTCCGGATGAGGGTCACGAAAGGCCACTTTCAAAAGGGTCGCGCCCAACTGATCCAGTCCGTCGAGGGCGCAAAGGGCATGGAGGCGAGCCTTGGCGGAAGCATGGGTTCCCGCCATCTCAACCAATGCCTTGGTTGCGGAAACCTCTTTTCGCTGAACCAGCAACCGGTGGGCCATGTCCCGGATGATTCCATTGCTTTCCGCAAGACGAGACACGAGTTCCTTGGCGGACGACTTGTCCAGTCGGGGAATGCGGCGAGGAGGTTTCCCGTCCTTGTACACCCGATAAATTCGACCGTATTCCATACCCGAGCGCTCGAACGGTTTCATTTCGGCTTTGCCACCAGCCGGGAGCCATTCGGGATGTTCGATCATGTAGCGGTACATGTCGACGACCCAAAGGGCTCCGTCCGGCCCGGTACGGGCCATGACCGGTCGGCACCAGCGATCTTCCGAGGCAAAGAAATCCAGGTCATCCTTGGGTTCCGCCCGTTCGGCGGTGAAACTTTCTCCATCGCGCTTGAGGATCACACGTTGCACCAGGTTGTGAAAGGGCTCGCAGGTGAAAGCATAAACGTTTTCGTCATCGAAGAGGTGATCGTCCCGGTTGATCGCGGGGGAACAAGCGCTGGTGAAGCGACCGGACTGATTGAAGTTGTGGAAGCGTTTTTGGGGTGGCCTGGCGGGAAAGACGAGCGGGTTACTTTTGGTCAGTATGCGTCGCGGATCAGGCGGAGCGAAATCCGGATTTCGGGAAAGGTAGCGATGTTCCAGTACGTAGTGCCAGAGCGGAAAGCTATTTTGCACACCGAACCAATTTCCCCAGTCATCACGCGAGCGCCCGAACTGGGAAGGTCCCGACAGCGGTTCCAGCAATCCCTCGTCGGGCCGGATCCGGAAATCGAAACCTCCGAGTTCAAAGGTTTGACCCGACGACGACTTGATTTTGATCCCCGCGGCGTACCGGGAATGGTGGCTCCCGTTGGCCCCGTGCACCCAGTTGTCGAGCCCCCAACGCAAGCCGTTTACCCGGAGTTGCTGGTTGCCCTGCTTGAAGCCGGTATAGAGAACGGTTCGCTTGTCCGCCTTTCCGTCGCCCGTGGTATCCTCGGCATAAAAAACATCCGGGGCCGCGGCAACCAGCACCCCTTTTTGCCAACTCATTATGCCGGCCGGAAAGTTTACCCCTTCAAGAAACACGGTGGACTTGTCGTAGACCCCGTCCGCATCGCTGTCTTCGAGAAAGCGGACACGCCCGCCTGCCTTGCCATTTACACCACTCGGGTAATCAGCCATCTCAGCGACCCAAAGTTTTCCATCCGCCCCCCAATCGATGGCCACGGGATCCTTGACCAAAGGCTCGGCGGCCACCAGTTGCACCTTGTATCCCTTGGGTAAGTGGATGGCTTTCAGGCCGTTTTTCGGAGTCATGGGGGCCGATGCCTTACTCGCTTGTTTTTTCGGTGCCGAAGTAAGCTTCACGGCCCGGTAGTGAGCGCCTATTTCTTTAGGTGTCAGGACACGGTCGTAAAGAGCTACCTCGTCGAGGCGGCCCTGCAGGTTGGCGAAGTTGTCGTTGCGGCCCCCAAGGAAGAACTGCGGGTGACTTTTCGGGTAGGAACGGGCGAGCTTGCCATCGATATCGGGCTTGGGGTTTCCGTTGAGGTAGACCCGGATGCGCTCGCCCTCACGTACCATGACGACGTGATGCCAGCTCTTTGGTTCAACTTTGGCCAACCCGGTCAAAAGCCCTTTGCTTTGGTTTCCCTGGTAGACGAGGAGCCGGCCAGCCGAGGCATAGGTTCCTCCAATTCCGAGGTGATCGCCCTCGGCTTCCTTCATGCCGTCGATGCCCCGCGAAAAGAGATAGGCGGTCACGGAACGGCTGTTATTGGACAGGCTGTTGCGAAACCAGAACTCGATGCTGTAGGTATCGCCGATACCATTGATTTCCGCCCGCATGCGACCGCCCTTGAAAGAATCGCCATCCTGATCGGAGGCCATGGGCCCAGCTCCTTTCTCAAATTTACCGTGGTGAGCCTTGGATGCGCTATCCTTGGCCGACTCACGCAGGCGCCAGAAAGCAATGGGCTTGGATTGCATGACCGCCTTGGCGTAGGCATCGGTGGGCCCGCGCTTCATCGCAGGCCGTGGTGGAGGAGGCTTCGGCGGAGGAGTTATGCCGGAGAGCGAATGAAGGCGCTTGGCGTCCTTTCCGGATAGTGAAGATTTGAACCAGGCGACCTCGTCGATTCGACCCTCGAAGGGAAGTTCGCCACCCAAGCGCCAGAGGCCCGATAGTTGGCCCGTCAGTTCGGCCCGAACCTCGGGTTCGGGATTACCATCGAGGAAAAGATTGAGGCTGGAACCGTCCCATGAAAGCAAGACATGGCGCCAAGTCCTTAGACTGAGCTCGGTGGATCCCTTGAATTGCTTTTCGCCAACCTGAAGCACCAAGTGACCGCGCGATTCGCCGTCCGCCTTGCCTCCGATGCGCAACCGAAAGGAGTTGCCCTGTGCAACGAGGTCTCCCGTATTGTCCCGGGCCGAACTGGACATGCCGTTCCAGAACCAGAAGGACAAACTGTGGGCATTGGGGATGGTGGCGGAAACCGTACCCCCGGCCAGTTGCAGGGAGGCATTCCTCGAGTCCCCGGAAAAAGACGCGTTCTCCGGGCCGGGCAGGTGGTAGGCCACCACACCTTCGATTTTGCCAGGGCGTTCATTGCCGGAAGCATCCGCCAATCGACCGCCCTCGAATTCCTCGCACCGCCAGTAGACCAAGGGCTTCTCCGCCAAGACAGCCTTGGCGTAAGCGCCATGGGAAGGGGCGGGTTCACGGCGCGGCTTGCCGGCCAGAGACTCCAGGGAACTCAACAAGGTCTCCACGATCTTGGGTTCCGCCCCGACCTCGAGCCCGGCCGTACGGGCAGGCCAAGTGGTGTAGCCCCCAAGGGCATGCTGGGCGGGTGGTGGAATATACCCGGCCGCTCCATTGGCCAACTCGACGTTGAAGGTGGCGGGAAACGGACTGCGGGCCTTCAGCTTCAGCCCGGTGATCGAGTAGACTTCGTTGGGGAGCGTGGTGATGCCCAAGTCCCCAATACGCAGGGTTTGAAGCACCAGCTTTTCGGTCGGGTTCTCGTCAATGAACCGAGCCTGTTCGGCGTAGACTTCGGGCCGGTTTTTCGGTCGACGACCATTCATCTTGGCGAGCAATTTGTCAGCCCAGGTGAGGCGTTCGGCATTGGGCAAGCGCCGCGACAAGGTGATGACTTTCTGCTCCATGTCCAAAGGGGGCTCATCCTGGTAGCGAATCCCTTCCAAGGCCTGTGCCGCGAGCTGAACGAGTCCGTCTGCATAGCGCGAGACGTTGGAGCCCTTGTTGGGCTTTGCGTAATTCATCCAGTGCAGGTCACCACTGGTCCCCTGCGATATCGCGCAGACCGGAACGCGTCCTTCGGATTCCAAGTTTTTGGCCAAGCGGTCGGCAAAGAGACCAAAGTAATCCGCGGGGCCTGCGCCACCATGGTAATGCATCGAGAAGTTGGCCAGCACCCCGAGCGGCTTGCCTTTCGACGTCTGAATGGAGATCACCGAGAGTTGATCGTCAATTGGGGCGGATGGCCCGACATAGCTTTGGTTTTGGTAACCCGGGTGCATCATGGCCCGGACGGTCCGGTTGCCGAAGGGGTCGAACTGCATGCGGTCCGGTCTGGTAATCCAGCGGCGGCAATGGGTGAATCCGGGAGCCCGGACCTGGTTCCATCCGATGCGGGCGGGTTCAAGCTTGGTGTGCGCCTGCCGGATGCCCTCGGCAATCTTCGGAGGGAGGAATTTCGTGTAGGCGGGGTCGGCCATGGTCCCGAGACAGTAATTCATCACGCTCGGGGCGCTGTGGGTGTGGGTCGCGGCAATGAGAATCCGGTCGATGGGTATTCCGGTGGCCTTCGAGGCTAACTTCTTTGCTTCGTCACAGACGGTCCGGGGGATCATGCAACTGTCGACGATGGCTATCGCGATGCTCACCTTGCCCCGCTGGAGAACGAAGCAGCGGGCCTTGAGGTCACCAGGATTCATTTTACCGCGGCGACGCTCGGTGAAACCTCCGCTGACCAAGAGGGAGTCAAAGGAACCGGTCACGTCCTGCACGTAGGCCCCGGCTCGCAAAGGTTGTTCGACGGCTTGAGCAGATGCAGCCCAAGGGATGAGTAAGCCGAGGAGAATGGAGGCAGAAGTGATGATGTTAAACATAATCCAGGGGCCTGATGAACAACATGGTATCGCGGTACTTGCCAAGGCAGAAAGTATGACAAAACAAAACAAAAAGGAAACCTCTTCGAGGAAGATGCGCTGATTAGCGTCGTCCACCTAGAAATGCCTGACTAAGTTAGCCTCCAGCCTAAATATCCTCGGCGAAGTGGGCGCATGGCTTGTCCAAAAAAACTGCATTGGTGCTGTTTTTCGTGTTAGACATGCCATTTTTGCTGTGTTTCAGTCTAGGCTCACAACGAACCACGTCACATAACACAACCTGGGTAGCACATTCTCATGAGAAACTCATTGACCCGAAGAAATTTCCTGCGCGCAGGCGGAGTGGCGATCGCCCTCCCGATGATGGCATCTCTATCTCCAGTCGCCCGAGCGGCCGATGGCAAAAAAGCCGTCAAGCGCATGGTCTGCCTATCGAACAACTACGGGGTCTACCAGAAGGCATTCTTCCCCACCGCCGGCGGGACCGATTACGAGTTGTCGCCGACGCTGCAACCGCTGGCCAAGCATCGCAAGGATTTCACCGTGTTCTCCAACCTCGATCACGGCCTGACTGGCGGACATGCTTGTGTGCCGACGTTTCTAAACGGGATCCGGCCGGACATGGCGTCGAGTTTTCCCGAGGGGAACATCAGCATGGACCAGAAAGCAGCCGAGTTCGTCGGCGCGGCGACCCGCTATCCGTCGATGACACTCAAGGTAAAGGAAAACAACCAGACCAGCTTCACCCGCACGGGAGTGCAGGTGCCCTCCATCGACGTCACGTCCATGTATCGCAAGCTGTTTCTCGAGGACTCCGCCGAGGCGAGGAACCAGGAGCGACTGCGCCTGAAGCGGCACGGCAGCATTCTGGACTCGGTGCGCGACAAAGCCAAGGCAGTGAATCGTGAACTGGGGAAACAAGACCAGCAGAAGTTTGCCGAGTATCTCGATTCCGTGCGCAGCTTGGAAAAGAAGATCGATTTGCAGGAACCGTGGCTCGACCGCCCAAAGCCGAAGACCGAACTGGAGGAGCCGCGCCCACAGCCGAAGACCGCGGATGAAATGAAGATCATGATGGAGTTGGTGGCGCTGGCTATCGAAACGGATTCCACCCGCGTCATGACGCTCACCAGCGGGTTTACCAATGGGGACTTCGGCCTGCAGGGCGGTTATCACGGATTTTCTCACCACGGGGAGCTCCCGGAGAAAACCGCGGCCCTGAAACTAATCGAGAGCAACCAGATGGCGCAGATGGCCTATCTCATCGACCTGTTGAAGGGGAAGGAAGACCCGATCAATGGAGGCACGCTGTTCGACCACACCATGATCTTGTTTGGCTGCGGCATGGCGACTGGAACCCATTCGTGCAAGAACATGCCGCTGGTACTCGCCGGCGGCGGATTCAAACTGGGCGAGCACGTCGTGTTGCCCGAGGGGAAATTCGAGCGGGTGAAAGCGTGCAACTTGCTGTTATCCATGCTGCAGAACTTTGGCCTGGAAGTGGACCGGTTCGGGACAAGCACGGGAACGCTGACGGGACTGGAGATAAAATCGGCCTAGGTTTATCGGGCAAAGACACCAAGGCACGAAAGACAGAAGGGCATTGTGAAAATACAAGTTCTCTGGATTTCGATTCTTTGCGGCTTCGCATCCTTGTGTGGGGCCGATCCGGCTCTCGAAGCGCACAGACCATTTCTCGAGGCGCACTGCTTCGAATGCCACGGACCCAAGAAACAAAAAGGCGATTTCCGTTTCGACACACTCGAGACCGATCTTTCCGAACTACCGACGCTCGAAGCCTGGCAAGGCATTCTTGATCAACTCAACCTCGGCGAGATGCCACCGAAGAAGCAGTCGCAGCCGCCCTTCGAGGAAAGCGCCAAGGTGATCGAGGGTCTGACATCTGTGTTGCAGCAAGCCTACGCTAAGCGAAAGAGCACCGGGGGTCAGGCGGTCATTCGGCGGCTGAACAAATTCGAGTTGCGTAACACGCTGCGTGACTTGTTCTACGTCAATCATCCCGATTTTGACCCCACCGTGGTATCCGGACTCTACGACTTCAACGGCAACGGCATAACTGCCCAGAAGACGATCGAGCCGACGCGGAGCTTTCAGGACGATGAGGAAGCGGAGGGTTTCGACAACATCGGCCAGCAACTGGTGATGTCGGACTTCCTCCTAAAGATGCTGATTGGCGCTGGCGAAGAGGTCATCGACATGGCCACGCACGACGAACCGCAGAAACCTTTCGAGGCAGAGACTTTCACCGCCCCTATTTGCACCACGGCGCTGCACGGAGGGAGCCTCGGCAAGTATCAGCGAGACAAGAAAGAGCCTTACGACGAGGTGTTCCAGCGCTGGGACCGCTACAACCGGATCGGACCGGACAAGTACAACAATGGGATACGCAGACCGGCCAACTACAGGATCACCTTCGAAGTCTCCGCCCACAACCCGAAGGCGGATGCGTGGGGCAACTGGACGGTGCGCGAGGGAGGGCTCATCCATCAGGGACGCCAAAGCTTGGACGAACCATTCGAGATCGGTCTCTACCTGCAGCGCAATGAGCACAAGCGCGGACCACGCCACGACCGCATCAAACGTTGGACACTGCCCGGCGATGGCAAGAAGCGGACCTTCTCCTTCGAGACTTGGATCGACAATCCATGGAGTACCTGGATCGGTTGGGAGAACGGCCCCTGGTTCCGGCACAACGCCTGGCACATCCTGCTCGAACAATGGTACCCGAAAGAATACGAGAAGATCGATCGCAAACAGAAAGACTTCAAGAAGGAGGTCGCTGCAGTACTGTTCAAAAAAGGCTATCTCGGGCCGACTCTCCGCGTACACAGCTACCGCATCGAACCCATGGCCCAAGAGTGGCCGCCCAAAAGCCACTCCGCCCTGTACGGAACGGGGCCGCTCGAAGAGGCGGACCTGAAAAAGCTCTTCCACGCCTTCGCCGAGCGGGCCTACCGGCGACCGGTCGCGCCCGAGGAAGTGGAGACCTTCGTCGATCTGGCGGAAGAACTGGAAGCGGATGGCAATTCGAAACAGGAAGCGATGAAAGGCGCCTACGTTGCGATGCTCTGTTCGCCCGACTTCGTATACCTGCGGCAGAACCCAGGGAAGCTCAACGACTTCGCGCTCGCTTCGCGCCTGAGCTACTTTCTCTGGTCGTCGATGCCCGATGAAGCGCTGATGAAGCTCGCCCGGGCAGGCAAATTGTCGGATTCCGCGGAGTTGCGGCGTCAGACCGAGAGGATGTTGCAAGACCCGAAAGCCGCCGCGTTTGTCCGCCATTTTCCCGAACGTTGGCTGAAGCTGCACGAACTGGGGCGCATGGAGCCAGATAAAAGAGGTCCCTACGGGCATTACTTCCGGGTGAAGGACTACCTTGTCCCGCAGGTCGACGCATTCTTCCGCGACCTCTTGGACAACAACGGCCCGATCCGCAACTTCATAGATTCCGACTACACTTTCATGAACAAGCTGCTCGGCGAACTGATCTACAAGCAGAAGGTACTTGGCGAAAACTTGCGGAAAGTGAAATTGGAGGATACGCGGCGCGGCGGGTTGCTTACCATGCCTGCGGTCATGACCGTGACGGCCAACGGGGTGGATACCTCACCGATCGTACGCGGCGTGTACGTACTCGAAAACATTCTCGGCACTCCTCCACCCAAACCACCGCCCGACGTGGAACCGCTCTCGCCTGATCTGCGCGGGGTGAAAACTCTCAAAGAGCAACTAGCGATCCACCGCGACCAGGAGGCGTGCAGGAGTTGTCACCAGAAGATCGATCCCATGGGCCACGCGCTCGAGAGTTTCGACCCGATCGGGCGTTGGCGTGATCATTACCCAAAGGAGGACAAGAAAGCCAAGCAAGCGCCGCCGATCGATACCGCCGCAGTGCTGGCGAACGGTCACGAAGTCAAAGATCTCGTCGAGTTCAAAGCCATGCTGATGGAACGCGAATCACAAGTGGCGCGCTGCCTGACTGAGAAGATGTTGACCTATGCCACCGGTCGCCTGCTTGAAGCCGGCGATCGCGGCGAAACCAACCGAATAACGTCCGAACTGGAGAAGGACGGCAACCGCCTGCGCGACTTGGTTCACTTTGTCGTGCAAAGCAAGCTCTTCTTGAACAAGTAGGCCGGTTGGGGAAAACCCATCGTTCCGTTACAGAAATAATCAGGGCCAGATTCCCTTTGAAAACGGGGAGAATCCACATGGTCACGTGAAGCTCCACGAGTGGTACAGCGCTGTGGCAATTGCTTATCGGCTATTCGTCCATTCCCTCAAGCGCCACGAATCCGTGCACCATCTTCCCCTTCGCGGCAACATCCCACCATCGAAATCCCATCGGGCGCTTGTCGAAGTTCTTGCTGGTGGTTTCTCCATTGACGAGCTGAATCCCTTTGTACTCGTTAACCACCAATTTGTGGGTGTGACCGGCCAGGAAGGCCACCACGCCATTCTCCTTGCAGAGCTTCAGTAGCTCCATGCGTTTTGCGGACGGGATGTTGTAGTAGTTTTCCTTCTCATCCGGTGTCTTCACAAAGAGCGGATAGTGCACCACCACCACGACCGGACTGACCTTCTTCTTTGCTGCCGCAAGGACCCCTTTGAACCACTTATCGTGCTTCTCCGACTCGCCCTTCAGTGGTGCCTTCCATAGCTGGGTATTGGCGATCACGAAGGTGTAACCCTTGTGCTCAACGGTGTAGTAGTCCTTCCCGATCTTTTCACGATATGCCTGCAGCGACTCTACAGTCGGCTTGTTGCCGACAT
>Ga0187827_10006159_pt1 | contig 13823 bp, 15 predicted proteins | sample ETNtaG_39_FD_167969 | JGI IMG/M metagenome (GOLD analysis project Ga0187827, IMG submission 167969) | Marine microbial and viral communities from oxygen minimum zone, Eastern Pacific Ocean - ETNP2014_SV_150_PacBio MetaG (Illumina Assembly) | ecosystem: Environmental > Aquatic > Marine > Hypoxic... | reverse complement strand
TGTATGGGTAAAGGACCACAATTTGCCGCACATTCTATTTCTTTTGTTCCTGAACTTACACCTGCCGATTCTGATCAAATTATGCTTCCAGATCTTAATGCTGTATACATTTGCCCATGGGATAAAACTACAGCAATAATTTTTGCAGATTTGTTTTGGGAAGGCGCCCCCTATAATGTATGTCCAAGACAAGCGTTAAAAAGAATTGTTCAAGAAAAACAAAATGATGGTTATTCAGGTTTTGCCGGCATTGAGCCAGAATTTATTGTCATGAAATATAATGAAAAAGGCGAACCTGTTAAAGCTATAGATAATGATCCCCCTGAAGGTGTTAAACCAAGAAGACAAGCTTTCGGATATGATGTTGAATATTCACTCGACTCAATGCATTTTTTAAAAGATATGATTGATATATTAGGTGAACTAGGTTGGAATCTTCATGATGTCGTAGCTGAAGGAGCTTATTCTCAGTTTGAATTGGATTTTCATTATACAGACTTACTTCAAATGGCAGACAGATTGGTATTTTTAAAAATTCTTTTAAAAGAAATTGCAAAAAAACATAATATGTTTGTTACGTTTATGCCTAAGCCTACTATAGGTGATTGGAGATCCGGAGGCCATATTAATTTTTCTCTTCAAGATGTTCAAAAAAATATAAATATTTTTAAAGATGGAGATAAATGGTCACAAGAAGCACTATATGCCGTTGGCGGATTGCTAAAACATTCTGAAGCCATAACAGCTATTACATGTCCAACAGTAAATTCGTATAATGGACTTGTTCCAACAGTGGGTGGTTTCGAAGGTGGTGTTCACACATGGGCTCCGACAAATATTACTTATGGCCATAATAATCGCTCCGCCCAATTCCGTTTACCTCAAAATCGCTATTGTATAGAAAACCGCGCTGCTGACTTAACAATGAATGTTTATTTAGCGCTTGGGATGACAATTTCTGCTGCTGTTGAGGGAATTAAAAATAAAACCGATCCAGGTAAGGCTTCAGATATTGATCTTTATGCACTCAGTGATGAAGATTTCAAAAAACTTGGCATTAGAAAACTCCCGCGCAACTTACTTCAAGCAACAGAGGCACTTAAAAATGATGTACTAGCAGAAAAAGTGTTAGGCAAAGTCATGCTCAATTCATACGTTAAATATAAAGATGATGAATGGGAAAGATATCATCAAGCAGTTACAGACTGGGAAGTACAGGAGTACTTGAGACTGTATTAATCGCATTTATTTATCTGTATGAAGATTCAAGATAGAATTTAGTGATGGATTATGAGATATTTGATTTAGGCGATGTAACCCTCTTATCCGGTGAGGTTCTTCACTCGGCAAAATTGGCTTACAAGACCTATGGCGCACTCAACATCAAAGGTGATAATGTTGTTTTATTGCCGACTTTCTACACCGGTACACATAAAAGGAATGAAGGTTTTTTTGGATCGGATAGAGCCATTGATCCGAAAAAACATTTTATCATATCAATTAATATGATTGGTAACGGCCTTTCAACATCTCCGAGCAACACATCCCCGCCTCATGATGGACCTCGCTTTCCATTAGTAACCTTATGGGATAATGTCGCCTGTCAACATAAATTATTAACAGAGCATTTAGGAATTAATAGCATAGCTCTTGTTTCAGGTTGGTCAATGGCGGGATGCCAAGCATATCAATGGGCAGCACAATTTCCTAATATGGTTAAGACGATCTTACCATTTTGTTCCTCCGCAAAAACATCACAGCACAACCTTTCTTTTCTTGAAGAGGTGAAGACTGCTCTTTGTGCAGATAAAAACTGGAATGAAGGAAATTACGTATCGCCACCGGTTAACGGACTTAAATCCTTTGCACGAATTTATGCTGGATGGGCGTTTTCAAAAACTTTTTACAGAGAAAAAATGTTTAAAAAACTTGGATTTAATACCATCGAAGATTTACTCGTGAATTGGGAGAATGATCATATAGAAAATTGGGACGCTAATAACCTTCTAGCTAAACTTGCTACCTGGCAAGCTAATGATATTAGTTTTGGCCCGCTTTATAAAAATGACATTAAAAAAGCCTTACAATCAATACGAGCCCAGACAATTCTCATTCCCTGCACTCAAGATCTCTATTTTCGCTCTGAGGACAATGTTCTTGAAGCTCAACATATTCCAAATGTTGAACTCAATCCTTATGATTCACCTTTGGGACATTGTGTTGCAAATCCTGGTAATGATAAAAATTTTGAGGATATTTTAGATAAAAATATTAATAAATTACTTAATCAGTTCTAATATAACGTAATCCAGGATATTATAAGAGTTTTTATGCAACAGTTTATCAATGTAATTTCAACATGGATAATACCTGTTTTGATTTCGGTAACAATGCATGAAGCTGCCCATGGGTACGCAGCAAACCTCTTAGGAGATAACACGGCTAAAAAACTTGGCCGTGTCACATTAAATCCATTCAAACACATAGACAGATTTGGCACTGTCATTTTGCCCTTACTTCTTATTTTAATTAAAAGTCCTTTTATTTTTGGCTGGGCAAAGCCTGTGCCAGTGATGTTTCATCGTCTAAAAAATCCTCTTCGTGATATGGTCATTGTTGCCATTGCTGGCCCTTTAACAAATATAGCTCTCGCGATCATTTCAGCATCAATATTATCTTTGATGCAGAATTTAAGTTTATTAGATAATCTTTGGCTGGTACGTACTCTTATTAATTTTATCTTTATTAACATTATTTTGGCTGTCTTTAATATGATACCTGTACCACCTTTAGACGGGGGCAGGGTAGCTGTGGGTCTCCTGCCTAAATATTTTTCTTATCAGCTCGCGAAACTAGAGAGATATGGATTATTTATTATAGTTGGGGGATTGTTCTTACTCCCGCTTTTAGGAAAAGAGATAGGAATTCCTTTGGAGCCAATACATTGGTTCATTCAATATGTTTCTAATTTTTTATTAACGATCATCTCTTTCTTAACAGGCCTGAATATTTAAGCTTTTATTCTTGGTAGGGAAGTATGCGAACATCATTACCATAGATAATAATAACGCGTTGTCCATTTGATAAAGGAGTTTCATCGCCTTGAACAAAAGCAGAATCTTTATCACTGTTGTCAATATCAACAACATATTGAAATCCATCATGATTTCCAAGAGTTGCCTGAATTACCGTTCCAGCAGCAGCACCACCAATAACACCAAAAACAACACCAATATCTTGGCATTTTGTTCCAACAACTTCTTTTTCACCGCACACCATTGTTCCTAACAGGCCGCCAATCATTCCGCCAGCAGTGGCGCCAACCCAATTACTCTCACCCTTGATTTTTACAGGTAGGGAGGTTTTTATTATACCATATTCAACGGCTGTTACTTTTTGCGTATCAGATGTTTTAACATTTGTCGGAGATGTGGAAGTACAAGAATAAAATAGTAAAATTATAAGGATAATTGAAAAAATATTTTTTATCATAAAAAATTCAATTTATATTTCATTTTTTTAAAAATCAATAAATAGTTATTAATAATAATATGACATAATCTTGTTAAAAATAAGATTGTGTAAAATTTATAATATTTATTTTATCACACTATTGACATATCTTTAACTGATTTTGAACATTCTTTCTTATTATTAACTTTTTTAAGTAAGAAAGGAATTTACATGTCACTACTAAAAATTAAAAATAATTATCAAAATAAAGTTGAATCAAAATTTATAGAACCAAAAGTACATAATATTATTAATCACAATTCAGAATCTCTGAAAGAAGTTAATAATTCTAAACATAATTTAATGATAGGCGAGGGAGTTACAATCAACGGCAATATTAAGTCGGATAATGAAGTAATTATTCAAGGTAGTGTTGAAGGAGATATTCAATGCAACTCCATTACTATTGACAATTCCGGTAACTTAAAAGGAAAAATTAAAGCTGAAAATATGACGGTTAAGGGAAAGGTGGAGGGAGAAATTAATATAAACAATCTTCTTGAAATAAAATCAAAAGGAAATGCTAGCGGTAAAATATTTTATGGCGGAATTCAAATTGATGAAGAGGGTAAATTAGCGGGAGAAATTAATTTCAAGGATTCTAATAATAAACAAGATGAATTTAAAGATTGGAAATCTTTATGACACTAGATTTGATAATTATTTGTTTGGTAGGAATATCTATAGTCTTATTCAAATTAACATAAATTTATACCACCTAAAGAAATCTTTGATTGATTGATTTTATGATCTAGATCAAAAAAGTTTAAAATTACTATGATAGTATTATTTGTGAAAAATATTTTTGGGAGTAATTAGTGACTATTTGGCAAATAGATTTGAAAATCAGACCAATGCTGCATCAAATTCTTGAGAGATTAGGTGAAAAAGCAACACCCGAAATAATAAAAGCTCTGGCTCAAGTTGAAGCGGCTATGGACAATTTAAAATCTGAAATCGAAAATTCACAACAACAAAAATCAAAAGGAAAAAAAAAGACTAATATTCATTGGGGCAATCAGTAATAGTTTATACTTTTTTATTAAATTTTTTTTTGCATTAAAAAAAATTAATTACCAAATAAAGTAAGTTTTAACATTCGTTTCATAGAAGCAATACGATGTTCAAACAAAAAGACACCTTGCCAAGTTCCAAGATCCATTTGACTATCTTTTACAGGTATAATTAAAGATGTTTGAGTCAATGCGCTCTTGATATGAGCTGGCATGTCATCCCTTCCTTCTATATTGTGTTTGTATAATGAGGGAATTTCTGGAACAAGTTTTGTGAAATAATCCAGAATATCCTCCAAAACATCTTCACTGGCATTTTCTTGAATGCAAAGCGAGGCAGAAGTATGTTTGATGAAAATATTTAACTGACCGCTATTAATTTGTTCTTTAATCAACCAAGAATTAATATTCTTAGTTATTTCATACATTCCCTGACCTGAGGTTTTTATTATTATTTCTCCCTGTTTGTATTTAATGTGATCGCCCATTGTTTTTGCTATCTATAAATTAACACATATGTGGTAATGTTAGCTAGATGAAAAGAAAAGAGTATCTGAAAGTAGTGTTAATACTGCCTGGAAACGTCCTTATAACCATTCCTTTCTTAATTTTTTTGTTTGCCCGAAACTATTATTCCTTTTACTTAGTTGGTTTTGATAACTTTCTTTTTTATGTAGCTATGTTTTTTTTGGCTTTTGGCTTGTTCTTAGCTATTTGGTCAGTGAGAACTTTTTATACCAAAGGAGGAGATGGCACGCCTGGTCCTTGGCGACCCGTAAGCAATTTAATAATTAGCGGCCCATACCGCTATGTTCGTAATCCAATGATACTTGGAGTTGTAAATTTACTTTTGTTTGAAACAGCTCTTTTTTCCTCCATATCCTTTCTGTTATGGGTGATAGTGTTTTTTGTTGGTAATATAATTTATTTTATATTTTTTGAAGAAAAGGAACTTATCAAACGTTTTGGCGTGGATTATGAAGAGTATAAAAATGAAGTTCCAATGCTTTTTCCAAAATTTTCTCCCTATAACAAAGGATAACTTTGTTAAATTATCGACAATGAATGGGCGATTTACCATTTTTTATTCTTTAACTTTTCTTTTAGTTGCTGGTAGTATTAATCAATAATAAAGTTAAGAGGAAAATATGAAATATATATTACTTGGATCAATTGATTCTAAATGGTTAAACAAACAATCTGAGCGCTACACTAAATCTAATAATAAATTGAAACAATTGGGAATAAAATTAGAAAATGTATACTACACGCAAGGTCAATATGACTTTGTCGACGTGATCACTGCTCCTGGTGCGGAATCAGTATTAGCTTTTTCAATCTGGTACGCAAACAAAGGTTATGGACGCATTCAAACACTTCCCGCATTTGGCGATAAAACAATGAAAAAAGCGCAAAGCAAATAAATTTTATTAAAAATCAATAATTTTATTACTTACTTGTAGGTGTAAATCTTTTTCATCATAGGGATATTTATTTATGACTTTTTCATCTATTTCTATTCCCAAACCTGGTTCTTTTGAGGGAATAATAAAACCATTATTCCATTGAATTGGTTTTTTTAAAATATCGGCATAAAAACCATCCATTTTGTTTATGCACTCTAAAATTAAAAAATTAGGGACACAGGATGCAATTTGAATATTGGCAGCTGCAACAATCGGACCGCAATATAAATGAGGCGCGATTTGAATTCCATTAGCCTCTGCGATAGCGGAAATTTTCTTTGCCTCTAATATCCCCCCAACTCTTCCTAGATTAAATTGAATAATAGAAGCTGCTTTTTTTTCTATAACTTTCATGAATTCGTACTTCGTGCTCAGTCTTTCTCCTGTGGCTATTGGAATAGATGTTTTAGATGCAACAAGAGCCATTGCATCTATATTATCAGGTGGCACAGGCTCTTCAAACCACAAAGGATCATATGGTTCGATCTTCTTTGCCAAACGTACGGCACTTGATGAAGTCATTTGACCATGAGTGCCAAATAAAATATCGCATTTATTTCCTACTGCCTTTCTTATCTTCGAAACAAATTGCCCAGATAAGGATAATGCTGATAAAGACAATTGCCTTGGATCATATATTGTATAAGGGCCCACAGGATCGAATTTCACAGCTGTGAAACCCTCTTCAGCGTATTCCAAAGCTCTCTCTGCAGCTAAGTTAGGATCTTCATAAACATTTTTTCTATCTTTATCATTAGGGTAGAGGTATGTGTAAGATCTTAAATTCTCTCTGACCTGTCCTCCCAATAATTCATAAACAGGTTTTTTTAAATCTTTTCCAATTATATCCCAACAAGCTATTTCTAATCCTGATAAGATTCCCATCAAAGAAGTATCAGGACGCTGATTGTATCCCGCAGAATAAACATTGCGAAAAAGATTTTCAATTTTATAGGGTTCACTTCCTATTACGAAGCGATCAGATATATCCTGTATCATTTTTTCAACAACTCTTGGATGAAATGGTGGGGCGTAGCATTCTCCCCAACCAATAATATTATTCGATGTAACCTTAATAAGGATGAAATATCTTCCTCCATAGTGAGGAGGGGGAGTTCCTATTATAAAAGTTTCAACTTTTTCTATTTTCATGAATTATTTCCATAAGGTTTTTAACAAATTTTTCAATTCAGAATCTGTTGCTTGATAAAAAGTATTATCACGCATGCATTTATTATCTTCAAGATAATAGATTTTCATAAATTCATCAAAATTAATTTTATTTTCAATTATATCAAAATTTATTTTAAAATTATTCAACCAATTCTGAATTTTTTGGGTTAATGAATCCGGTGTTGAATTTTCAAAAATACCTTTATATCGTGACAATAAACCTTGGTTATATTGGAGAGTAGGTTCAATTGTATGATACAGACCATAAGCTATAGCAATACCGTGAGAAACCTTAGTCATCGAACCAAGAGTGTGGGCTATGCAATGACATATTCCACAGCCTGTATAATGAATGGCCTTTCCTGCAATACCTGACGCTAAGAGCATATTGGTCCTTTCTACAATATTTTTCTTATCTTCAATCAACTTTGGCAAAGAAAACCATATTGATTTTATTCCTGAATTGCACAAATCAAGGTTTTGAGAATCAAATTTTATAGACATTAAAGATTCAAGCAAATGACTCAGAGCATCAACTCCACTAGCTATAGTTATATTTTTAGACAGGTCTAAAGTTAAAGAAGGTGAATATAAAACATAATCAAAATATGTTAATTCATCCCACAACCAAGTCTTAATATTTGTTTCGGATTTATAAACAGAAGTATTCGTAAACTCTGAACCAGTACCAGCCGTTGTTGGTATTGCTAAAGTTTTTAATGTTTTTTTTGTATATTGTTTTTTGGAACCAGCAAAATTATCAACTTTTTCAAAAGCATTTTCATAAACGGAAGACGCCTTGACAACATCAAGTATTGAACCTCCTCCTAATGCTATAACTAAATCATACTTACTAGTAACAATTTCTTTAGCTGTAGATTCTATCATCTCATAATTAGGCTCCATTGAATCTAATACGATTAATTTACTGTTTAATTTTTCTTTAAAAAAATTAATTATTTCCTGTATTGATGAAACTTTTACAAGATTGCTATCAGTGACAGTTACAATATTGCGGGAATTTAAATAATCAATTTTATTATCATTAGTAATGTTATCTGAAAAATGGAAGTTATTTACATGTTTTCTCAATAATAATTCAAGATTATTCATTTTTTAATTATACATACTCTGAAAAAATATTTATATTAAAAAAATTAATCTGATATAATATTATAATATTGCAATCAATGATTATAAATTAACCAAAGGAGAATAAATATGGCTAAGGGAAAAAATCCAAGAAAAGAAAAGAAGAAACCAAAAAGCAAGAAATCTAAAAAATCTAAATCTAAAAAAAAGAATTAGTTTGAAATTACTTTATAAAAAAATTATAAATCTATATTCAGTCATACATAATGGCAAAATGGATAATTTGGGTTTAATATTAACAACTACTTGTGCACTCTAAACACAAGTCCTTCTTTTTTTCGTATTACAAGTTGTTCTTTTTTTTGTTTTAGGTTTATTTTTCTTAGCTCTACGTTTAAATCGTAAACCTCTTTATCCCAAGCTTTTAGAAATTTGGATAAATTTTCACTTTTAACTTTAAGTTTCACCATTATTAATCACCGAATTTAACCTGACAATTTATTCAATTGATGGCAAGCATTAATTTATAGCAGACTATTTTTTCGGTGCATAATTTTGAAAATAATAAAAATCCTTTATTTTCAAACCATTTTTGTGAGTTTTTTTAAGAAATTCTTTCTTTATGACTAAACATTTCTAACAGTTAATGGTAGGATAATTGTGATGAAAAAACCGATCAATTCATCACGCTGCATTACTATTGTTGGACCGAGTCAAAGTGGAAAAACCTCTTTGTTAGATAGTATCTTGCATGTTTGCAAACAAATTCCAAACAAAGGTCAAGTAAGTGACAATAACACTTTATCTGATCACTTGCCTGAAGAGCATAATCTAAAAATGAGCATATCAATGGGAATCTCAAAAGCTCAATTTATGGACGAAGATTACACTTTTATTGATTGTCCTGGTTCAAGTGAGTTTATTAATGAATTTTTACAAGCAATAAGAATTTCTGATTTAAGTGTTGTTGTCATAGAGCCAATAAAAGAAAAAATTTTATCCCTTGTTCCTTATTTTTTCTATTTAAACAAAATGAATGTCCCTCATATTTTATTTATTAACAAAGTTGACAATTTAAATTTTGATATCAAGGAATTTTTAGGAACAATTCAAAAATATTCTCACAACCCATTAGTGATCAGACAAATACCTATAAGGGAAGGAGACAAAATTATTGGAGCTGCTGATGTTATTCATGAAAGAGCTTACACATATGCAAAAGACAAACCTTCTCAAATAGTTAAGATACCAGATCAACTTTCATCTATCCGTGATGAAATTCGTGAAAAAGTTCTTGAAACTCTTGCTGATTTTGATGACGCTTTAATGGAAAAAATTTTAGAAGATGTTCCAACTTCAACTGAAGAGATATATGAACATTTAAAAAAAGATATAGCTTCCAACAATATTGTTGAAGTTCTGACTGGATCAGCTGAAAATGAAACAGGTATCCGTCGTTTGTTGAAAACCATCAGACATGATTGTCCTAATTATGAAAAAACAATTGAAAGGAATGGGCTCAAAATTAATAAAGATTCCGCTTGTGTGCAAGTTTTCAAAACAAATTTCATTCCTCATCGAGGCAAACAAAGTATTGTCCGACTATGGTCTGGTGAATTGCGAGAAGGAGGAACCTTGCAAAATAGTATACGTTTGCAAAATTTATTTTCTCTTAAGGGGAAAGAGTTTGTGAAAATTGCAAAAGCTAAAGGGGGAGATGTAATTGGCTTATCCCGTATAGAATCAATTAATACAGGTGATTTGATATCTGACGGAAATAAGGAAAACAATAAAGATAGCGGCATACCAATTTCGCCTCAACCTATTTATTCAAAAGCCATCCGAACCATAAAAAGAGAAGATGACGTTAAATTATCAGAATCTTTAAAAGAGATTATAGAAACTGACTCATCTTATTCCATTGAACGTAATTCAGTCACTCAGCAATTATTGATATGGGGTCAGGGAGAAATTCACCTGCGTATAGCTTTGAATAAATTAAAAAATAATTATAACATTGAGACAAAAGAAGAAAAAATAAACTTTGCTTTCAGTGAAACTATTCAAGGAAGCGTCTCAGACCATATTACCACTCATAAAAAACAATCTGGTGGAGCAGGGCAGTATGCCAGAGTTGTTGTGGATGTAAATCCATTACCCAGAGGGGAATTTTTTAAGTTTGAGAATAAAATTGTAGGCGGTGTAATACCCAAAACATATATTCCGTCAGTGGAAAAAGGATGCAAAGAATATATGCAAAAAGGCCCTCTTGGCTTTCCTGTAACGGACATACAAGTTACTTTGAAGGACGGTAAAACCCATGATGTTGATTCAAATTCAAATTCCTTTCATATAGCTGGCATTAAAGCTCTAAGAGAAACATTAGAAAACTGTAAACCGATTTTGCTTGAACCTTATCATAAGGTGAAATTTCTAGTTCCTTCTAAAGTCATTAATAATATTTATACTTTGGTTACTAGCAAAAGAGGGATGATCAAAGAGACTCAACAAAAGGAAGGATGGTCTGGTTATGAAGTTTTGGAAGCTGAAATGCCCGGATGTGAATTATTTGATTTAATTATTGATATAAAAAGTTTAACAGAGGGTCTGGGTTCTTTTCAACATGAGTTTGAACGAATGCATACTGTACAAAATAAAGAACTTTCAAACAGTTTGATTAGCAAGTTTTCATCAAAAGAAGAGGTTAATTAAATCAGTCAATAATTACTGCTTTTCCCTGCCTGTAACAAAATTCTTTTTATTTAAATAACTCTTAACTGGTGATAATATATTATTGATGAGATTTATATTGATACCTCTGATTTTGTTTTTTTCGTTTCAGCAATATGCTTGGAGTGAAAACATACTAACTGAGTATCTAGTAGCCAAACCAACTATGCAAGATCTTAGATTTAAAGAAACTGTGATTGTTATGCTGTATCACAATCAAGAAGAGGGGGCTGCAGGATTAGTTGTTAACAAGCCTGTAGGAACAGTTTCTATTAGAGAATTGTTTAATAGCAGTAGTTTGACTCCACCTGAAAAAATAATAGAAAAGAAAATAACCTTATATTGGGGAGGACCCGTGGATCCTCAAAACATTTATTTTATTCATTCATCTGACTACAAGAGTGATGATTTCATAATTTCAAATAATGAATTTACTATTACACGAGAACCAAAAATTCTTTTTGATATAGCAAATAATGACGGACCTAATGAATATATCATTCTTTTAGGTATAGCTGTTTGGGGATCCGGTCAGTTGGATTCAGAAATGTTGAGAGGTGACTGGGATAAAAAAATAAATAATTATACATCGTTATTTGATAACGGGATTGAAATGTGGAATCATTTAATTAGCTCTAAGGATATTTAATTATTTTTTTCTTTAAAGTTAATGGTAGAATGAACTTATGAAAATTCAATATTATGGTCATTCAGGAGTTAAAATTGAAGATGATTTAATTATATTGATTGATCCCTGGTTGAATGACAATCCTCTTGCCACAATGAAAGCTGATGAGATTGACAAGGCTGATTATATTGTTGCGACTCATAATCATTTTGACCATGTTAATGATATACCATTGATTGCTAAAAATACCGGAGCTACTGTTGTCGGCATAGTTGAAACATCAGAAGATCTGGCTTCAAAAGGATGTGAAAAAACAATTGGATGTAATATAGGTGGTACAGTCAAGTTAGACGGCTTAGAATTGATTTTCACGCCAGCTTTTCATTCCATGAGCTCCAATCCAAGTGGTGTTGTTATTTTTTATAATAACAAGAAAATATATCATGCGGGAGATACGGGAGTGTTCGGTGATATGAAGTTAATGGGGGAGATGTACCCCCTTGATTTAGCCTTTCTCCCTGTTGGCGGTCATTTCACGATGGGCATTAAGGAGGCACAAAAAGCCGTACAATTGTTGAATGCAAAAAAAATAGTTCCCATTCACTACGATACTTTTGATGTGATTAAACAAGTTGTTGATGAAAACCTTGTAAAAGAATCAGACTCACAACTTCTAATTTTACAACCTGGGGAAGAATTTACACTATAAAACTCAACTTTCCTTGCGTTTAATGCTAAAGTATCAATATTAATTCTGAGGAGGGTTTATGGATTTAAAAATGGTATTTCGTATTGCTGCTGTAATTTCAGCAATCAATGGATTGGGAATGCTTCTTATGACATCCACTTTTATTGCAATGGCTAACATAACTCCTACACCAGATTTGATTACTTTAGGTCAATTCATGGGTGTTACGTTCTTGTTTCTTGCTTTAGTTGAATGGCGCATACCTGATATTGCAGGTGATGCAGTTTCATCTTTAGGTCAATTGTTTGCGATTGGTTTTGGAATGTGGTTTTTAATAGTTGGATACCATATCATGACAGGCGCAGCATCAGGAGCCACAGGTTATGTTAATATAGCGCTTATGGCTATTCTTGCCGTACTGTTCTTTATGCAAAGTAGGAAATCTGAGTAACAATTTAATTGTAAAGACTCTCTTATACAAAGGGGGTCTTTACATCTTTACATTCTCCCTAATTTTCAGATATTACATATAATAATGGGGCTGTAGCTCAGCTGGGAGAGCGCTACGCTGGCAGTGTAGAGGTCAGGGGTTCGATCCCCCTCAGCTCCACCATAGTATCACTTTGATCAGTATGGTCCCCTAAAACAAAGAAGGGAAAAGAAATTTCGGGTGTTCCAAATCCTACGCCTTTTTCATAAGAAATTTTTTGTGGAAACAACAATTTCTGAATCATTCTTTTACTTTGTAGGCTGCCTTTAGACCATTCTAAATCCAGATTGCAGAGAATATCTGAAACCCTGTTGAATAATTCTGTAAAATCAATTCGTGAGTTTTTGATTTTATTCAACTTGTTTTTTAATAAATTTATTTTAAATATTGATTTTTCTGCATTTTTTTGGATATCACTATGCAATTTCTCTAATTTTTTGTTTCCTAAGAGGATTAGTTGATTAGACTTGTTATCTTCTTCCTCTTTTATTTCCCTAATCGTTTTTTCCTGAGTGGTTCTTAAAAGTGTTTCTTTTTTATTGTGGAGTTCCAAAACTATATCTTTGGTGATAGGTATAATTTCTTTCTTAAGAGAATATTTCTGCAAGAAACTTATGAAATCACTTTCAATATTATTTTTAGGTATATTCTTGCTGCTAACCGAACATTCACTATTATTGCATCTATAGTAGGCATATTTCTTTTTTGACTTAGAAGTTGAGAAATTAGCTGTTAAATTGTGTCCACACCCAGAGCATCTTATAAATCCTCTTAAAGGAAAAAGTTCTTCTAAATTAGATAAATACGCCTTCTTTTCTTTTGAGGAGGCTTTCTCATTTATTGCGTAATATATTTTTTCGTTAATTATCGGGTCGTGTCTGCCCTTTATCCCATTAATGTCCCATTGTTTCATAGTTATGTATCCAGCATAGAACTCGGCTTTATTTATTATTCTTTGGGCTTGTTTTGCCCTTGAAAAATAACTTCTTCTAGGACTATTGAATTTTTCATTCAAATATCGTTGCACATC
>Ga0187827_10006153_pt1 | contig 13833 bp, 10 predicted proteins | sample ETNtaG_39_FD_167969 | JGI IMG/M metagenome (GOLD analysis project Ga0187827, IMG submission 167969) | Marine microbial and viral communities from oxygen minimum zone, Eastern Pacific Ocean - ETNP2014_SV_150_PacBio MetaG (Illumina Assembly) | ecosystem: Environmental > Aquatic > Marine > Hypoxic... | reverse complement strand
TGCCTAGATTATAGCACAATGCTGGTTAGTGGGGTTAATCAAGGTTTTTCATCAACCTCACCTCCTCAGTCCCCCTCTCCAGTCTTGGAGGAGGAGAGGGGAAGGAAGAGGGGCGAAGCCCCTCTTGAACGCCCGTTCTGTTTGGATACAACTTGCACTAACAATTGGTAATCCGGTAATATCGTCACCTAAAAATAGTCTCAAGTTTGTTACCGTTTTTCTTTATTCATTAATCTAGCTTCATTTTCTGGTAATAGCATTCCTACAAACGTACCAAGCTCATTCCAGCATGGTTCCGGTCTCTCTTAACCTCCCTATTGATTTTGTCGTCCTTGCAATATTACTATTGCGGTGTCGATAGACGGATGGCGGATAAAGAAGAATCTTAAGGAGTCTGGGGTGGTAAATAAATCCCTTGTTACAACTGACAGGATTGAAAAGGCTATTCTGTTAATCCACAAGCAAAAAATTATGCTCGACGCTGACCTGGCAGAACTATACAGGGTTGAAACCCGTGTCCTGATCCAGGCTGTTAAGCGAAATATTGAGTGTTTCACCGATGACTGCATGTTCCAACTTAACAAAGAAGAGGTTGATTTTCTAAGGTCACAAATTGTGACCTTAAAGAAAGGACATGGGCAACGCAGCAAGTATCCGCCATATGCATTCACCGAGCAGGGGATCGCTATGCTCTCCAGCGTCCTTCGCAGCCAGCGTGCCATCCAAGTGAATTAGGCAAAAAGTTCTGTCTATTGTAAAACTCGCTATACCAATGGATTTGAAACACGCCATACCTAGCTCACCTCGGCATCTTTTTGCCAGACCTGGGCTAGCTCCTTGGTGAGAAGCTTGTGCTCAGGTTTTTCCAGCGCAGGGTCTATTTGAAAGAGCTTTATTGCCTCACTCCGTGCCAGTTCCAGCAGCCCCACATCGGAGAGCTTAGCCATACGCAGGTCAGGCATGCCGCTCTGCCGCGTGCCGAAGAACTCTCCCGGACCCCGCAGGCTTAAATCCTCTTCAGCCAGTTGAAAGCCATCCTGGACTTTCTCTATTATGCCCAGTCGCTGTCTGCCTACCTCTGAAGGGTTATGGGCTAACAGCATGCAGTAGCTTTGCTCCTGCCCGCGCCCTACCCTGCCCCGGAACTGGTGCAACTGCGACAGGCCAAAGCGGTCGGCGCTCTCCACCAGCATTACGGTGGCATTAGGTACATCTATGCCCACCTCTACCACTGCGGTTGAGACCAGGATATCCAGCTCGCCGGAGCGGAAGTGGCGCATCACCTTATCCTTATCTGCCGCAGACATGCGCCCGTGGAGCAGGCCCGACCGCAGGTCGGGGAAGACCTCTTCAGACAGGCGCCGGTATTCAGCAACGGCTGCCCTGGCCTGAATGGCCTCGGACTCTTCAATCAGGGGGCAGATAATAAATGCCTGACGACCTTCAGCCACCTGGCGGCGTAAAAACACATAGGCGCTATCCCTTTGCCGGGGGTTAAGCCACTTCGTCTTCACTGCCTGTCTCCCCGGGGGGAGCTGGTCTACGACCGATAAATCAAGGTCCCCATACAGGGTCAAAGCCAAGGTTCGTGGTATAGGCGTAGCCGTCATCACCAGCGCGTGGGGATTAAACCCCTTCTGGCGCAGTTCCGAACGCTGGGCCACTCCGAATCGGTGCTGCTCATCGACCACCGCCAGCCCCAGGCGGTGGAACTCCACCCCCTTCTGAATGATGGCATGGGTTCCGATAACAATATCCACGGCTCCATCGAGGATCAGCTGCTGTAGTTCCTGTTTCCTAGCCTGGCTGATGTCGCCGATAAGCAGTGCCACAGTGAGCGGGTGCGATAGAAGCCCTGAGTAGGTATGCAGGTAGTCCTCTGTATCCTCCTGACGCCCCGCTCTGGACAGGAGGTTGCAGATTGTAGTGAAGTGCTGCTCGGCCAGGATTTCTGTTGGCGCCATAAATGCCCCCTGGTAGCCATTTGCCGTCGCTATAATCAGGGCGGCAGCAGCTACTACCGTCTTGCCACTGCCCACATCGCCTTGAAGTAAGCGAGACATTGGTTGCGACTTCTGCAAATCGGCAAGTAGCTCGCTTAATACCTTCTGCTGCGCGGCGGTTAGCTCAAAGGGTAAAGACTTGATAAAGGTGTCCAGCACTGGATGCTCGATACTGAACGGGCTTCCCGGCTGGCTCTCCTGCCGGTCGCGCTTCCTGCTCAGCACACCCAGTTGGAGGAGAAAGAGCTCGTCAAAAGCGAGACGAACCCTCGACCTGTCTTTCAGGGTTGCATCTTCAGGAAAATGAGCCTGCCCTATAGCCCGGGGCAGCTCCAGCAGGTCGCACCGTCCTTTCAGCTCCGGCGGCAGGAAATCTTCCACCTGCCATGCCCACTGGTCTACCACCTCTTTCATCAGTTTTCTTACATGGCGGGAACGTAGCCCCTGAGTGAGGGGATAGACAGGAACCAAGCGCGCGGTATGAATCAACTCCTTATCGTTTACTATCTCCCATTCCGGAGATTCAAAGACGAGTCGCCCGTTAAATAAGCCTACCCTGCCGCTTATGACCACTCGCACATTGGCAGAGAGATTCCTGGCTATATACGGGTTATTGAACCATACCACCCTGACATTGCCTGTCTCATCGCCTATAATAGCCTCGGTGCTTCGTCTACCTCCCAACCTAATTTCCTGAGCCTGCCATACATTAGCTATTACGGTCTCCTCTTGCCCCTCGGTGAGCTGTGAGATATGTTTCGTCTGGCTGTAGTCGAGGTGGCGGTGAGGGAAAAAGAAGAGGAGATCACGAATTGTCTTCACACCCAGCTTGTCGAATTTAGTCGCCATGCTTGAGCTAATGCCTCTTATCACAGTAATGGGAGAATCAATAGATTGGTCAGACGCTATCCTCGGCGCTTTTGGCTTAGGGGATGGCAAGCTGGTTATCGGTGATGGCTCGACTTTGCTCTTTTCGGCTACAGTGCGCTCAATCTCAGTTAAAAAGTCAAGCACATCACTCACCCACTGCTTGCGCTGCTCCTTGATCAGTGAGGCATAATTGGAATCGACCAGGCGAAGTTTGTGGAAGCGGTTTAAGAGACGGGGATCGGTTATTGACCCTGTAGCTTGACCGGTCCAATGACGGAGGAATTTATCCAGACCACCCATTACCGCTGAGTCCGCATAATCCTTGTTGTGTTCGAGCTCGAGAACCTTACGCAGAGGCTCAACGTTTATTGACAATGTTCTGCCTCCGTTTGCTCTGGCAGATACTACTTCCTGTCTCCCAACACAGCTACACTCAGAACATGGGGACCCACATGTGCTCCTAATACCGGGCTTACCTTCGGCCGGTAGATACGCTCCCTAGGGAATCTGGAGCTGAGCCGCTCAACCAGCATATCGGCTTCGTCAGGGGTAGTGGCATCTTCCACCGCCAGCTCCTCGATATTGGCAAAGCTCATGGCAAAGTTATATAAATAGTCTATCGCCTTGGCCCGTGATCGCTCCCGTGCAAAAGGATGAACTTCACCATCTTTTATGCCAAGGATAGGGTTCAACTTGAGCACTGACCCGAGGAGAGCCTGTGCACGGCCAATGCGGCCGCCCCTTTTAAGATATTCCAGCGTATCAAATGCCATACGTATCTCTGTCCGCGTGATATTACGCTGGGTCAGCTTGATTACCTCATCAAGGCCAGCTCCTGCCTGGGCTGCCTTGGCAGCGGTAATAACTAGCAGCCCTTCTGCCATACCCGCTCCGAGTGAATCGACTACTTCTACCCGGCATTTCCGTTTCATTAACTCTACTGCTTGTGCTGCTGTTTCGTGTGTGGCGCTGAGCTTGCTAGAGACAGTGATGGCAAGGATCTGGTCTGTCTCTTCAGCCAGCTTGTCAAAGGCATCAACAAAGGTGCCGAGGGGGGGTACTGAGGTAGTCGGCAGAGTTTTCTCGCGTGTTAGCTTATCATAGAACTGCTCAGAAGTTAGGTCAATGCCATCCCGAAAACTCTCGGCACCAAAAATGACATGTACTGGAATTATGGTGATGCCAAGCTCTTTGGCTACCTCAGGGGGCACATCACCCAAGCTATCGGCGATAATTTTGAAAGTCATCGTTGAACTCCTCCTACTCTACAGAAACAATATAGTTATAGTGAGACTGACCACCACGAATCACCTCAACTTGAAGGTGAGGATGCTGTTCACGAATACTGAGACCGACCTGTTCAGCCTCAGTCGGCTCGGTATCAGCCCCGTAGTAGATAGTAATTACCTCGGCTTTAGTCAGGGCTAGTCTGGCTAGCACCTCGTTAAGAACATCGGTGGTGCTATCGCCCACGGCTACTAAATCACCGTCCAGGAAGCCGATAGCCTGTTTCTTCTTGATATTCTGCCCACCCAGTTGAGTTGAACGTATAGCTCTGGTAATTTCAATAGTCGCCACTGCCGATTTTGACTTCTTCATTAACTCGATGTTTGTCCCAAAGTCAGCTTCATAGTCAAAGGCTAAGAGGGCAGCTACGCCTTGTGGAATTGTTGTTGTAGGCACTACCTCGATTTTTTTTGCAGTTAAAGACTGGACCTGCTCGGCGGCAGGCACTATATTCTTGTTATTGGGTAGAATGATAACCTTATCCGAGGCTACTGCCTCCGCAGCCTGAAGCAAATCCTTGGTGCTTGGGTTCATTGTCTGACCACCGGGAACAATGACTGTTACTCCCAGGCTTTTGAAAACTTCAGTAAGCCCATCCCCGGATACCACCACAATAATAGCCATATCAACCTCTGGCATCCTCTCCGTCTGCATCTCTACGAAGTCTTGGAGCTGCTCATCCATATTTCGAATTGATACCTGATGTATAGTACCCAGGGAGGTAGCCTGGTGAATGACATCGCCCGGGGCTAAAGTGTGAATATGGATTCTAACCGTAGATTCATCACCAACTACAATTAGAGACTGTCCCTTCTTCTCCAGTTTTCTCCTGATCTTATCAGAGCCAAGCTCATGCCCTTTGAGCATAAATTCAGTACAGTATCCATAGGGCACCTCACCCATTGCCATTTGTGGCAATCTGACAGGTAGAGGTACGCTACTGACAATCATCAGAGGCTTGCGCAACTGAAGTTGTTCTGCCTCGCCTTTGAGGTAGTGGAGTGTACCCTCCAGAATTGTGTAAAGCCCCTGTCCTCCGGCATCCACTACTCCGGCCTCCTTCAGTACGGGAAGAAGGCTGGGGGTATTAGCCACCGCTTCACTGGCGGCATCGACCGCAGCTTCCATAATCGATATCAGGTCATTGCCGCCACTGGAAGCTTGCGTTTGGGCAGCCGAGGCAGCTTCTCTAATAACAGTAAGGATAGTTCCCTCCACGGGATTACTTAGGCCATTATAAGCCATGGTTGATGATTGTTTCAGGGCACCAGCCAGGTCACTGCCGGTAAGCGCTTCCTTCTCCGCCAAACCCTGGGCTAAGCCACGCCAAATCTGCGATAGGATTACCCCGCTGTTACCCCGGGCCCCCATAAGGGCTCCCTTAGCCATTGCTTGAGCTACGGCTGCGACGCTCCGGTCAGGAGCCCGATAGGCTTCTTCCATGGTGGAACGCATGGTAAGCAGCATGTTAGTCCCAGTATCACCATCAGGTACCGGGAAGACATTTAGAGCATCAATGTCTGAAGCGCTCTTCTCTAACCACGCAGTAGCAGCGGCAAACATTTCCCGCAAGTTCTGCCCGATGAGGGAGTCAACCCGTTTCATCCTATCCCACCCTTGCCAAGTTCACTTGGATATGATAGTATTCTTATTAGCATTCTACACCATATTTGGTTGTCAATCAAAGGAGATGCAACATTGAAATGTGCTGTATGCGGGAAACTACCTCAGTTCGGGCATAATGTGAGCCACTCTAAACGGCGCACCAATCGCCGCTGGGTGCCAAATATCCACCCGGTTACTCTTGAGGTAGACGGGAAGCGAAAACGGATTACCCTATGCACCAGATGTCTCCGTACCCACCATAAAGCAACTAAGAAGCTGCCTTCGAGCGCAAGCTAGCTCATGTCTCCCCTCCAGCTTTTCGGAGACTATTTTCTATGTCTGAAGTCTCTGATTATTTTTTTGGCGGCGGCTAGTGCTTCGTCTACTCGCTTGGGGGCAGTACCGCCGGTGACATCTCTGGCGGCGAGAGATGATTCCACTGTAATTGAGCGGACTTCATCTTCAAAGAGTGGAGAGAATTTCTTATATCCAGCGAGGCCGAGTTCATCAAGCGATTTACCCTTTTCCACGGCATAGCTTACCAGCCGACCCACTATATCGTGAGCGGTGCGGAAGGGCTCCCCCTTCTTGACCAGATAGTCGGCTAAATCGGTGGCTAGAATATAGCCTCGCCCTGCAGCTTGTCCCATATTCTCAGCTTCGACTCGCAGTGTTTCGACCATGCCGGTGAATACTTCCAGTGTGGATAGCAACGTATCAACAGTATCGAAGAAACCCTCTTTATCTTCCTGCATATCTCTATTATAGGAGAGCGGGAGGGCTTTCATCGTCGTCAGCATTGCCATAAGTTTGCCATAGACTCGTCCCGTCTTACCCCGGGCCAGTTCGGCGACATCGGGGTTCTTCTTCTGGGGCATGATACTTGAGCCAGTGGCATAAGCCTCATCAAGCTCAATAAAATTGAACTCTGCTGAAGACCACAGAATAATTTCCTCGGCCAGTCGGGAAAGGTGCATCATGCAGAGGCTGGCGGCGGCTTCATACTCGACCACAAAATCTCTATCGGATACAGCGTCCATACTATTCTGGCTTATCTGGCTGAAGCCCAGCTCACAGGCTAGGAATTCACGGTCAATATCATAGGCTATGCCGGCTATTGCCCCGCTGCCCAGAGGCATGACATCGGTTCGCTTCAGGCAGTCACCGAAACGATCGAAGTCGCGCTGAAGCATCTGAAAATAGGCTAAGAGGTGGTGTGCCAGCAATACCGGCTGTGCTGGCTGCAGATGAGTATATCCCGGCATGACCACACCCTTATTCTTTTCAGCCAGGTTGATAAGCGCCTGCTGAAAATCTCTTATCCTAACCAGGGTATCAGCAATTGCTTCCCTGGCAAAGAGGCGCAAATCCAGAGTTACCTGGTCGTTCCTGGAGCGGGCGGCGTGGAGCTTACCCCCCACCTCACCTACCTTCTCAATGAGGCGAGCCTCAATGTTCATGTGGATATCTTCTAGTTCGGGCTCGAACTCAAATTCGCCTTGCTCTATCTCCTTTTGAATATCTACCAGCCCGTTGGCGATAATCTCGGCTTCTTTTGGTGAGATTATGCCCTGTTTGGCCAGCATTTTGGCATGGGCGATTGACCCAGCGATGTCATGGTGATATAAACGCCAATCAAAGGGGATGGAGGTAGTATATTCGATTACCGACTCGTCAGCTTCCTTGCGAAAACGCCCGCGAATATGGCTCATTTGCCCTCTTCCCCTGTTTCGTCTTTTATTGGCTGAACCTGAGCCTGGGTTCTGACCGGCAGCCCCCAGATGTGGATAAAACCGGGAGCGGCACTCTGGGCAAACTCGTCTCCCTTGTCATAGGTAGCCAGCCCGAAGTCATACAGCGAAAATGGTGACCTGCGCCCGACCACGGTACAGCTTCCCTTGAACAGCTTGAGTCGCACCGTGCCGGTGACGAAGCGCTGGGAACTTTTTACATAGGCAGCCAAATCCTGATGCAGTGAGGTGAACCACAGGCCATTATAAATGAGGTCGGCATATTCCATTGCTACCTTCTGCTTGAACCTTAATTGCTCTCTGGCTAATGCCAGAGACTGCAGAGCCTGATGTGCCTGGAGCAGCACGGTGGCTGCCGGCGCTTCATAAATCTCCCTCGACTTTATCCCCACCAGCCGGTTCTCTATGTGGTCAATCCTGCCCACTCCGTGCCCACCGGCAAGCTTGTTTAGCCGCCCAATCAAGCTGACGCCATCCAGCTTCTGCCCATCGATGGCGACCGGGATACCCTTGTCAAAGCCAATCTCCACACAGGCTGGCTTGTCCGAAGCTTCAGCGGCAGATTTCGTCCAGGTGAACACATCGGCGGGAGGTTCAACCCACGGGTCTTCAAGGACACCGCACTCAATACTCCTCCCCCAGAGGTTCTCATCGATTGAGTACGGGCTACTTAAGGTAACAGGTATCGGAATACCATGATGCTGGGCATACTCAATGGTCTGCTCGCGGGTCATGTTCCATTCCCGGGCCGGAGCAATTATCTTGAGTTCCGAAGCCAGGGCATTAACACTCACCTCAAACCGTACCTGGTCATTTCCCTTGCCGGTGCAGCCATGAGCCACGGCTGAAGCCCCCTCCTCAAGCGCGACATCCACCTGCAGCTTAGCCATCAGGGGACGGGACAGAGCAGTAGCTAATGTGTATTGCCCCTCATAGATGGCGTCCGCCTGTAATGCCGGAAAGACAAAATCGTCGACAAATTTCTTTTTGGCATCCTTCACCAGCGCCTTCACTGCGCCAGCCTTCAGCGCCTTTTCCTTAACGGCAGAAAAGTCACGCTCATTCCCCACGTCAATGGTGAGGGCGATAACATCCATGTCATACTTTTCTTTGAGCCATTTGACGGCCGCTGATGTGTCTAACCCGCCACTGTAAGCCAGGACTACTTTATCCGCCACTCTGAACCTCCTTTGAACCGACGCCGGAAAGTGCCTTGTCCAGAATGCCCAGTGCCTCATCAACCTCCCCGTTGCCAATGATGAGGGGAGGTATGAAGCGCAGGGCATTGGGCTTTAGACGGTTAACTAACAAGCCCATATCAAGGCAAGACGTTGCCACTGATGGGGCGATATCGCTGCCGAACTCCAAGGCTACCAGGAACCCACGACCCCGCACATCAGTGATAAACGGATATTTCTGTTTCAGGCTTTCAAGTTTGGCAACCAAATACTGTCCCACCTTCCTGGCGTTTTCGGCAATATTGTTGTCAATAACAAACTTCACCGTGGTGTGACCAGCGGCGCAGGCCAGAGGATTTCCCCCGAAGGTAGAGCCGTGCTCCCCGGCAGTGAAAACATCTGCCTTCTCTTTGGATAGAATAGCCCCGATGGGTACGCCGCTGGCTAATCCTTTCCCCAGGGTCATTATATCAGGTTCAACGTCAGACTGCTCATAAGCAAAAAGCGTCCCCGCACGGCCTATTCCGGTTTGAATCTCATCAAGAATAAGTAAAATACCCTTCTGGTTACACCAGTCCCGCACCTCGGCTAAGTAATCATCATCGGGCACGTTGACTCCGCCTTCTCCCTGGATTGGTTCCAGCATCACGGCGCAGGTTTGGCTGGTGGTAGCCGCTTTGATCGCCTCGCTACTATTATATTCTACATTTATGAAACCGGTGGGCAGGGGAGCATATGGCTGCTGAAACTTTGGCTGGCCGGTGGCTGCTGTCATGGCTAGAGTGCGACCATGAAAGGAGCCTGTTGTGGTAATGACCTCGTAAGCTCCGTCCAGATGGAGTTTGCCGTAGCGGCGTGCCAGCTTAACTGCCCCTTCGGCGGCCTCTGCCCCGCTATTGCAGAAAAAGATTTTATCCAGGCAGCTATTCTCGATTAAAAGCTCCGCCAGGCGAACCTGGGGGATAGTGTAAAACTGGTTTGAAGTCTGAATGAGGGTATGCACCTGCTCCGTCACCGCGTCAGCTACTGCCGGGTGACAGTGTCCCAGGCTATTGACCGCCCAACCGGCAACAAAGTCCAGGTACTCACGGCCATTTTCATCCCACACCCGCGCCCCCTGTCCCCTGACCATGGTTACCGGTGTGCGTTGCGCAGTCTGCATAAAATATTTGCGTTCAAGCTCCTGCCAATCGCTCATTGCTATCTCCTTATTGTGGTCCCACTACCGCCTTCTTCAATCTCCCTGAGCAGGGCATGCGGCTGTTTGCCATCTATGATACACGTAGCCGATGTATCGGACAAGGCTCTCAGGCAAGCATTAATCTTGGGGATCATCCCCCCCGAAGCCACGCCTGAAGCCATTGATGCTTCAGCTTCGTCAGGTGATAGCTGAGGTATCAATTTTCCTGAGTCGTCACAGACTCCGGCGACATCAGTTAGAAAGATAAGCCTTTCAGCACCAACGGTGGCAGCAATTTCACCTGCCACGGTATCCCCGTTCAGGTTAAGCATTGGCGGAGCATCGTCCGGTTTATCGACAGCATAAAGACTCAGCGGGGCAACTACCGGAACAAAGCCTGACTGTAACAGAGTTTCAAGGAGAGCGGTGTTTACTTTGATTATGTCGCCGACATAGCCCATCTCTTTGTTCCTGAGCTTGCTTTGAATTAGAGCCCCGTCTATGCCGCTGATACCCACTGCCTTTCCCCCCAGGCCATTGATAGTGGCGACAAACTCTTTGTTGACCAGTCCTCCGAGCACGGCGGTTACCATCTCAAGCGCCGCTTCATCGGTTACCCGCTCGCCACGGACAAATCTAGCAGGAATGCCCTGCCGCGAAAGCCATTCGGTTACTACATTAGCCCCACCATGCACTACCACCAATGATTTGCCCTCTTGCTGGAGGTGAACTATGTCCTCAAGGGTCGTGTCATGACTGCCAAAGGTAGCCCCGCCTATCTTAATTACAATAACTTCGCTCAATCTATTTATCTGCCTTTAACGAAATTCATCAAGTCAACCCCTGGTTATTAAATGTAGCCCCATCCCCCTTTATCCCCCTTCCCATTGGGAAGGGGAGAGGTATTTTCTTTAGAGGGGGGCAGCCCCTCTAACACTCCCCTTAATTAATAGCTTCTCAGGTCGTATACTCACTATTAATGGTTACATATTCCTCGGAGAGGTCACAGCCCCAGGCAGTAGCCGCGGCCGTGCCCAGATGGAGGTTCAAATTTATCAGCACCTCTCCGTCTTTTAACATCTTTATTAGCTCTTCTCTGTCGATAGGTAGCTGGTTCCCTCCCTTTATTATGCATATCTCACCTATAGACAGGTCAATCTTTGTTTCGTCCATCTCCACACCGCTCCGCCCCACCGCCGCCATAATCCGCCCCCAATTGGGGTCATTACCATGCACTGCTGCCTTCACCAGGGGTGAGCTTACCACCGTCCGGGCAGCCAGCCTCGCCTCAGCCATGCCGGGGGCTCCCCCGACTGTAACCTCAATAAGCTTGCTCGCCCCCTCGCCGTCACGGGCAATACATTTAGCCAGATATATACAGACCCTGTCAAGGGTTTGCTGGAAGGTATCGGCTTGCTGGCTATCTTGTGTGATGGGGTTGTTCTCCGCCCGCCCGTTGGCCATTGTCAGCACCATATCATTGGGGCTGGTATCCCCGTCAATGGAGACCATGTTAAAGGAAACATCCACCGCCTTCCGCAGCGCCGACCTGAGAAAATCCAACTCCACGGCGGCGTCAGTGGTCAGGAAACAGAGCAAAGTTGCCATATCAGGGTGAATCATGCCTGAGCCCTTGGCAATCCCGCCAATGACGAACTGGCTGTCGCCAACTTTGGCAGTTGCCGCTGTTGCCTTGGGCACGGTATCAGTGGTCATTATCGCCCTTGCCAGCTCGTGACCACCATCCCTGGAAATTATAATCTGGTCTATACCGTCTTTGATTTGCTTCATCGGTAGCCGTTCACCAATCACCCCGGTGCTGGCTACCAGGATATCTTCGGGTGATACCCCTATACTTCTGGAAGTCAAATCTGCCGTCTCGACGGCGTCGGCAAGGCCCGCTTCCCCGGTGCAGGCGTTGGCACAGCCGCTGTTGACCACCGCTGCCACCGCCCTCCCTGACTCTAACCGTTTTCTTGACAGCACTACCGGGGCTGCCTTAATCCGGTTGGTGGTGAATAGGGCCGCAGCCACACACGGCTCTTCGGAGAAGATGATGCCGAGATCTAAACTGCTTTCAGCTTTTGTCTTTATCCCGGCATAGGTAGCGCCGGCATAAAACCCTTGGGGGGTTGTGATACCACCCGAGGCAATAAACTCAATTTTAGCTTTCATTACTCCCAAATATAGCATAGTGACCATAGCCAAGGCAATGAATATCGAGACATGGCAAAGGTTTGCTTTCAGTAGTATAATGCTTCGAAGATACGCCTGAAATATAAGGAAAGGTTTAAAGGGGCAATGGAATCAAGGATAGTCTATTTTGAGAAGCTTGGCAGAGAGAATACAGAAGAAGTGCTCCGCATCGTCGGACAGCGGGCGGAGGAGCTTGGTATCAAGACTGTGCTGGTAGCATCAACCCGGGGTGATACCGCGGTGCAGGCTGTGGAGGCATTCAAAGGGCTGAGAGTAATCGCTGTCAGCCACAGCACTGGCTTCAACGAGCCAAATGTACAGAGATTCATCAAGGAGAACCGGAAAATCGTTGAGAGCAATGGAGGTATAGTGCTTACGGCTACTCATGCCTTTGCCGGAGTTAGCCGTGCGCTGCGCAGTAAGGTAGAAACCGTCGCTATTGGTGATATCATTGCCAGTGTCCTGCGCATCTTTGGTCAGGGGACGAAGGTAGCCTGTGAAATCAGTATGATGGTGGCTGACGGCGGGCTGGTGCGCACCGATGAGGAGATTATCGTTGTCGCCGGCAGCGGCCGGGGAGCTGATACCGCCCTAGTGCTGACCCCGGTAACCTCTCAAAACTTCTTCGACCTCAAGGTTAAAGAGATTCTGTGCAAACCCCACTTTTAGTTTTATTTGAGTAAGATGACCTCATCTCCCGGAGCTTGGACGGGAATAAGAAGCAGTCGTGCTTAGCCCAGAAACCCTGCCAGTAGCCGGGAAAACTCCGGGATGTTTTATCGGTAGACGCTGTGCCCGCCGTCTTTAAAGACCTTTACCTGGCAGTCAGGGATAAGTTGTGCCGCGGCATAAGCCTGACTGACTGGCAGAATGGGGTCTTTGGCTCCCCATACCATCAGCGTTGGCCCCATGATTTCCGAAAGCCAGTAAATCAACACTGTAGTCTGCGCTTTGAGTGTAATAAGGTTGCAACCCCTATGTATGCTGGCTTTGGAAACAGGGTGCACAAATTCAAATGGGGCAGCTAGGGAACCAGCCACCCATTTAACGCCTTTCAGAACAGCAATGGCTACCGCCCCGATGGAAGGTCTATACTGGTTCAATGTATATTTAGACGATTCTCTGTTAACAAGAATACCATTGAGGCTAAAAAATGACCGCGTTATAACTCAAAAAAGTCCGCAATAATGACCCTCACCCCTCCCTCGCCTTCTTTTGCAATTCGTAGAGTTTGGTGAGGGCTTCGAGCGGGGTCAAGGAATCGATGTCCAGCTTCTCCAGCTTCTCCAGTTCCTCCAGCAACGGTGACTTCTGCCCGAAAAGCGGTATCTGCTGGGATTCCTCCTGTTTGCGGCGTCTCTTCGGTGGCGGCTTCGCCGCCCGGCTGTCCCCCTCCAGTTCCTCCAGCACCTCCCGGGCGCGGCACACCACTGACCTGGGCAGTCCAGCCAGTTGCCCCACGTGGATGCCGTAGCTCTTGTCCACCCCACCGGCCACAATCTTGTGCAGGAAGATAACGTCTCCGCCCTCCTCGGCTACGGCAACGTTGAAGTTCTTCACCCGGGGCAGGGAACCGGCCAGCTCCACCATCTCGTGGTAGTGGGTGGCAAATAAGGTCTTGGCGCCGAGTTTGGGATGGCTATGGATATACTCGGCAACGGCTCGGGCGATGGACAGTCCGTCATAGGTGCTGGTGCCCCGCCCAATCTCATCGAGGATAAGTAATGAGCGCGGCGTGGCGTTGTTCAGAATATTAGCTGTCT
>Ga0187827_10006150_pt1 | contig 13836 bp, 15 predicted proteins | sample ETNtaG_39_FD_167969 | JGI IMG/M metagenome (GOLD analysis project Ga0187827, IMG submission 167969) | Marine microbial and viral communities from oxygen minimum zone, Eastern Pacific Ocean - ETNP2014_SV_150_PacBio MetaG (Illumina Assembly) | ecosystem: Environmental > Aquatic > Marine > Hypoxic... | reverse complement strand
CAATGAATCCACAAATTCCTCCGGTTTTTTGTGCTTCAGAAACTACTTGCAACGCTAGGGTAGTTTTGCCTGATGCCTCGGGTCCATAAATTTCTGTTACTCTTCCTTTTGGTAAGCCCCCTATCCCCAAAGCCAAATCTAAACTAAGTGACCCTGTGGATATTGATTCAATATCCATAACAGTTTGTTGGCCTAACTTCATTACAGAGCCCTTGCCAAAAGTGTCATCAATCTGGCTTATGGCTGCTTCCAGGGCTTTATTCTTCTCTTTATTTTCTAATTCTTGATTTTTATTTGATTTAACGATTTTTAAGTTGTTTTTTGTCATTTTTATCCTTTTTCTTCATAATTCGTTATACGAATCACTAAATTAAATGTACACATTTTGTTCTTTTAATCAATAGTTATAAATTGTTATATTTTAAACAAAAATTAACACTTAATTTAAACCTAAATAAGATCCAGTTAATCGGCCAATTGATGCTAGAAGCTTAAATTGAGATAAAAGAAAATCTCTTTTTGAATTTACCAAATTAATTTTGGCATCAAGTAAAATAGAATTGGATTGTATAACATCGAGTGTTGATCTGCCCGATCCAGATTCATATTCAATAGTGATGCCTTCGTGTGCTATCTCGGCCGCCTTAACTTGAGATTTAATGGAGGTTAGAAAACTTTTAGAAGATTGAAAATTGGACCAAGCATTTGCCACTGAGGCTTTATTGGACTTTTGAGAATCTTCAAGTAACAATTGTTTTTGATGTCTCAGACTTTTTGATTTTTTTAGGCTAGCTATATTTTTTCCTCCAGAAAATATCGGCCAAGAAGCTTCGGCTTTTAAAATTTCTTTATCTGTTTCATCATAGGATGAACTTATGTCTTCAGTTTGTGTTATTTTATATGAAAGTGATGCTGATGGAGATAGTTCAGAGCGTGCTATAAGTATATCCTGTCGAGACTGTTCCAACTCTAATATGGCAATATTTAAATCAGGATTTTCTTTTTTCGCAATTTTATTTGCTAAAGCCAAACTTCTTGGAAGTTCATAATTAAAAACATACGTTTCATTTAAATCTTCATAGTTATTTATAGCTCCTATGGTTTTTTCATAATTTAATTTACTAGTTATTAGTTGATTTTGAGCCTCAATTAATTTAGCTTTTGCACCAGCTAAAGATGCTTCCGATTGAGCCAAATCGGTTAAATTAATTTCACTTCTCTCTAATCTATTTTTATCATTATCCATCTGTCTTTCTAACAAATTTACATTAGAAATATTAATTCCAACTTTTTTATTACTTGCAACAAGACTTGTATAAGCTTCTATAGCTTCAAGTAAAATTTCTTGTTCTACTTTCTTTAATTTCACTTTTGACAATTCTAAACCTATAGTATTTTTTTCGAGATTTGCCATTCCACCCAAACCCTGGAAAAGTTTTTGCTCAATTAATATTGATTCTTGACTGGGTTTAACATCTGTACTCCTAACGTCTGCTCCGCTTCTATTTGTTAGTTTTGTAGTATTTTCATCACTTACATATCCAGAAATAGTAATTGAAGGCAAAAAATCACTTTTTGCTTCATTAATTTTTTCTTCAGAAATTATTAAATTTTCTCTTTCCGCATTTAATTTTAGATTATCTTTATATGCCTTACTTAAAGCCTGTATTAAAGTTGTAGCATAAGATTGATTTAAAAAAATTGTACTAAAAAAGATAATTAAAATTAATTTTTTCATTCAATTTATAAATTGAATTTTATTTATTTGATGTTTATCATTTAAATTCATTATTACAGAAGAAATTTTTGGCATATCATTAAACATGTGTTGGGTTATTCGCTGATAAGTAGACATAAAGTTTACTACTTCTTTTTTATTCATAATTTTTAAATTTTTTTTATTACTTGCTTTCAACCAAAGCTTTTTCTCTTGTTTTAATCTCCATTTTCTTAATAGATAAAAATTTCGTACTTTTAAATATATTAAACCATCAAGTTTATTAAATAGTTTTTTATATTTTGTTTCAAGCTGCTTATTTACATGCTTTCTCCATCTTAAAGATTTGTCTTCCATTTTTTCTAACAAATTTACTGTTTTTTTTAAATCAAATACTTTTTGAGGTCTAGCTCCAACACACCAGCCTTCAAAAATGACTACATCGGGTTTCGAATAAATATTATACCATAAATTTCTTTTGCACCTATCATCAACAGATTTGTCAAACCTTGGAAGTTTAATTTTTGTAAATTTTTTTGACTTAACTTTATTAAAAAATCTGACCATCATTTTTATATCATGGGTACCTGGAACGCCTCTTATTCTTAATAAAGGATGTTTAATTTTTGACAAAGAAATTCTTTCTTTTCTTGTTTTATAAAAATCATCTATAGAAATTCTAAAAACTTTTAACTTAAAGTATTTTTTTAAAATTAATAATAGAATTGATGAAATGGTAGTTTTTCCTGTTCCTTGTCCTCCGGATAAACCAAGTAGCAAGGGTTTTCCATTATTTGTTTTATTTTTTATCCAATAACATAAAGGTATTAGAAAAGCTTTGATCATTCGATTTTTATTTTTGAATTTCTCTGTTTTTGTCTCTTGAAATTTAATATATTTAATACAGTCTTTGCGTACAGCATTGAAGCACTGATTAACTAATAACATTTAATATTATTTTTTTTGATCTAGGGAATGGTTGGCACCGTCATAAATTGCAACATTTTTTAATTCAAACGGATTAATATTTTCAACGCAGGCTATATTTATTCCATAGATCTTTGGATTACTTCTCGGATTGTTATGTGTATGGATTCCACAATTTGAGCAAAAATAATGTTTTGCAGTTTTTGTATGATATTGATAAAGTTTTAAGAGATTCTCTCCTTTAATTATCTTAAGATCTTCAGGGCCAATTATTCCTATGATGTATCCTTTTCTTTTGCATAATGAACAATTACATCGCATAAGTTTTTTAAATCCCTCGTCTGGTACTTTAACTTGGATTTCTACTCCACCACAGTGACAGGTTAGCTTTTTCATTTATTTTTAATTTGATTTCTTTAGCATGATTTTTGCACCGTAGTAATAGTTATCCACATCCTAGCTGAACCTATTTTAAATGTTCATGCTTTGATTCCTTTAAGATTCTGATTTGGACTCAAAATACAACCTAGCAGTTGACTATATTATTAACTGTGTTTATAAGAAGAACAAAATAAGAACATTTATGAATTTATTATTACCGTTTTACTTACACAAAGTTGGAGCTGGTTTTCCCTCGCCAGCAACTGATTACATAGAAGAAGATATAAATCTTAACATTCACTTAATAAAAAACGCACCCGCAACATTTGTAATTAGAGTCCAAGGTGAATCTATGTCCAGCGTTGGAATATATGATGGCGATCTTTTAATAGTAGATAAAAGTCTAAAACCTAAAAATCTTTCAACAGTAATTGCAAATGTAAATGATGAACTTGTAGTAAAAAGCTTTATAAAAAAAAAAAATCTACAATTCCTTTCTTCTGGTCCAAAAAACTTTGATGATAAAATTATTATAAACTTAAACTCAGATATTTTTATTTGGGGTGTCGTTACCTATGTCATACATTCCACATACTAGAAAAATAGCTTTGCTTGATTGCAATTCTTTTTATGTATCTTGTGAAAGATTGTTCAAACCACATATTCTTAAAAAACCGGTAGTTGTTCTATCAAATAACGATGGGTGTATAATCTCAAGATCTTCTGAAGCTAAAAACCTTGGTATAAAAATGGGAGAACCTTATTTTAAGGCCAAAAAAATAATTGCTAAAAATAACGTTTATGTATTCTCATCCAACTATTCTTTGTATGGAGATATATCAAGAAGAGTTATGAAGACACTCAAACATTTTTCTCCAGAAATGGAAATTTATTCCATAGATGAAGCATTTTTAAACCTAACAATTGTACCTGACGAAGAAATTTTACAATTTGGAAAAAAAATTAGAGAAACTATTCTGCAATGGATTGGAATACCCGCTAGTATTGGTATCGCAACAACTAAAACATTAAGTAAAATCGCAAATTATATAGCTAAAAAAGAAAAATCAGGAGTTGTAAGCTTAATTAACAAAAAAAATATTGATCATATTTTAAAAAAAATAGAAATTAAAGATGTGTGGGGTGTTGGTCGACAGCTTTCTAAATTTTATATTAACAATGGTATTTTTAATGCTAATCAATTAAAAAATGTACCTAATAATTGGATAAAAAAAAACTCAAATGTCCTAAGTTCTAAAACCGCAATGGAGCTAAGAGGTGCCTCTTGCATTGCTTTGGAAATTGTTCGATCAAAGAGAAAAAGTTGTTGTGTTTCAAGATCATTTGGCAAAAAAGTAGAAAGCTTGCAAGAATTAAAAGAATCTATAACTAACCATTGCCTAAATGCTGCTGAAAAAATAAGATTCGAGTCTCTATTAACTAAATCAATAACTATATTTATAAGAACCAGTCCTTTTCAAAAAATGGAAATGCACTATTCAAATTCGAAAACAATAGATTTTCCCATTGCTACAGACAATAGTATTGAAATAGTTAAAAGTGCGGTATTTGGATTAAAATCAATTTTTAAAAAGGGCTACAAATATCAAAAATCTGGAATTGTTCTCTCAGGTTTATGTGAATCAAAAAGCTACAAAAATAATTTATTTTCTTCAACAAAAGATAAAAGGACAAAAAATTTAATGAGATCTATTGATTATACAAATTTTAGATACGGTCGTTCTACATTAAGTTTAGCTGTTGCCATATCAAACAAGAAATGGAAAACAAAAAGACAGCACTTTTCTAAAATTGATACAACTAATTTTGATTATTTACCAATCATAAAGATTAGTTAAGATTATCAATACTTGAAATATTATCCAAAGATTTTTTAAACTGATCTAAATTTTCACGATTTGAAAGCAACGCCACTGATAACAATAAAATTATGATTAGAAATACAGGTAATAGGGTAATTAAAGACAAAGATTGGAAAATAATAAATACATATGCCAACAAAAAAATAAAAGATCTTAAAAAAACAGTTCTTTTAAAAACTGCAATTATAGAAAGAGAATGAATTAAAAGTTTAAAAAAACTCATTTTCGATGGACCGTAATATCTGAGGCTTCTAACAGAGGGTATAGAAACTTGATCTGGAATTAATTTGGTTAATGCTCCTGAAAAACTGCTCCAAGTAGAGGGTTCTTCAACCATCTTGACAACTGCATTTTTGGGTAAACAACTGTAATTTCCAAACTTAATTGAGTGTCCCGTAAATATATAAGTTAAATATTTGTGCATTTCATAACATAATTTGAATAGTAATCCTTCTGATCTCTTTATTCTATTTGCGGTAATAACTTTATCTGGATATTCCTTTGATCTACTAAAAAGCAAATTTAATTCCTCGGGTCGATCCTCTCCATCACCATCCATAGGTATGACATAATCAAAAATTTTTTTTTCGACAATAAATTTTAATCCCGATGCATAGCATCTTGCGTGACCTTGATTTTTGTTCATATTTATAACATTAATTGATTTTATTTTTTTAAAAATTAAATTCATACTTGGTTTTTTTTCGGTTGAACAATCATTGACAATTAAAACGGATACTTCCGATTCCCAATCAATAATCTGTAAATCAATTTTGTTCAGGAGTTTCAATAATGATTTCCAGTCGTTGTATATGGGTATTAAAATTATAAACTTTTTCATTTTTTTCCAATCATACAGACTTTGTGGTTAAAAGGTTCAAGTTGTAATAAAACCACATGGGACGATGTATTTGAAGAAGCGCAGATATTATTTACATATACATTGTCCTCATAATCGCCAATTACAATTATTCCTCCATTTGTATTTTCGGGTACTTTTTTTATTCCACGCCATAAACCTCCCGTCCATTCTGGTTTCGATTTTAGATGATATGACAAGTTTCCTGCATCCCATACATTGCCGAACACTATTTCAATATCATTTGAAAAAGTGTCATCCCATTTAATTTGAATAAGTTGAGATATTTCTCTTCCAGGATAATCAGTTCTTTCACTTTTTTTGTAAATTGAATGATAAAAATAAATTGATGGAGATAAAATAAAAAGAAATAAAAATATATTTAAAAAATACCTAAATCTCTCTGTATGAATTTTATTTTGAAAAATATAAACACATAATACTCCGATAAATAAGTAAAAAGGCGTCATCCACATAGTTTTAATTCTTGCACCTAAAAAAAATGAAGTTAGGAAAATTAAAAGTAATGGTACAATATTTATTATAATTAAAAATATCAGTTTTTTATCTTTAAAGTTTATTTTGTATTGAAATTTAGAAATAATAAATAGTAGCATTATAAAAAAAGGTACAAGTATTCCAATTTGTTTTGCCAAAAAAATTAATGGATAATATAAATGTCTTAAAAAATTTGACTCCTCTAATCCCGTTCTATGTAATGCATAGGCAATAGTAATAAAATTATTTTCCATCAACCAAATTAAATGAGGAAGAAGAACTATTAAAAAAGTAATTAAAGAAATTAAACATTTAGAATTAAATTCTTTTTTAAATATCATGTAGATAAAAAATAAGTCTAAAGCGATTATTAAGTAAATAAACAGATAATGTGATAAAACTCCTAATCCGGCAAAAAATCCAAATAATAACCAGCTTAGATAATCATTTTGCTTAATTCCTTTCCAACAAAATAGAACTGTCAAAGCCCAAAAAGGTAGTTCACAAACATAAACATTAAATTCTGGTGTAGTAAAATTATAAAAATAAACACCTTCCAATAATAATACGGATACGAGACTATGCATCGGATTTTTAAAAAAATGCACAGAAAATTTCCAAACCATTATAAAGCTCAAAACAACAAATGTTTGACTAAGGAAATAAAAAGCCCAATCTTGATTTGAAAATATTTTAAATACTAATCCAGGAAACCACGCACTTAATGGCGGATGTTTACTATAACCCCATTGAATATCGCTAGCCCAAGCCAAAGTTTCTATTGTATCTAATGGCAGATTCGAATTTACTAAAGTAGGAATTAGTGTCCAAATTAAAACATGAATAAATAAAAAAACTATAAAAAACTTACTAATTTCCAATTGTTTAATAAGCATAGATACAATTTATATAAACTAACTTAACTTGACAGTAAATTAATGTTGAATATACTGCGTCGTTTATTTTACCATGTCCGTAAGAATTTCGAAGAAGTATATACCCAATAAAAAAGAAAAGTATATGTGTACAAAACACAAAGCTTATTTCAAGCAAAGATTAACTGAATGGAAAAATGATATAATCAAAACTAATTCTCATGCATTATATTTCAGTGATTTAGTTGAAAATATCTCTTCACCAGATATAGTTGATCAGGCAAGCTCTTACACAGAAAAAAATGTGGAAATGAGAACGGTAAATAGACAGATAAAACTTATTTCTAAAATTGATGCTGCATTAAAGAGATTAAAAGATGGTGCTTATGGATTTTGTGAAGAGACAGGTGAGCCGATTGGTTTGAAAAGATTAATCGCAAGACCTATAGCAACCTTAAGTATTGCAGCACAAGAGAAACACGAAAGAGAAGAAAAAATTCACGTAGAATTATAATTTTATTGCTGGTATTTTTTCTCCAGTATTTAAACAATCATATCCTTTTTTTACAGCCGTTCTATTAGAAATAAATTTATACCATCTACTTAAATGTTTATATTTTTTCAGGCCTATGTCATGCCAGTCATGTCTTGCTATCCAAGGAAAAGTTGCAATGTCAGCAATTGAGTATTTTTCTCCAGCAAGATATTTTGATTGGCCTAATCTTTCGTCTAAATCTCCATATATAGTTTTAGTTATTTTAAAGTATCTTTCTTCGCCCCATTTATCTTTACCAGAATTATAACGATGAAACTGATGGTGTTGTCCTAGCATTGGACCAACGTAACCCATTTGAACCATTAACCATTGGTTAATTTTAGTTCTATCTTTTTGTTCATAAAATTTATTACTTTTTTCTCCGAGATACATAAGAATAGCCCCGGATTCAAAAACAACTTCTTTATTATTATCATGATCAATGATTACTGGAATTTTACTAAAAGGACTAATTTTTCTAAATTCTGGTTTAAATTGTTCACCCCTTGAAAATTCTCCTCCAGGATTAAGTTTTATTTGAGTAACTTTGTATTCGAAACCGATTTCTTCAAGCATAATTGAAATTTTTTTTCCATTTGGAGTCGGTGCATAAAATAATTCAATCACTTTTTTCAATTCCTAGTCTTTCCTGCATACTTTTTGAAGTTGTTGTATATTCAAATCTATATTTCTCATTTGGTCTCGCTATTTTAAAACATTCCCTTGCAGCAAGCGCTCCTTCATGAAAACCAGATAAAATTAATTTCAGCTTACCAGGATATGTGCAAATATCACCTATTGCAAAAATTCCTTTTTTATTTGTCTGAAAATTTTCTGTATTTACTGGTATTGTTTTTTTTTCTAAGTTTAATCCCCACTCGGCAATAGGACCGAGTTTCATTATTAATCCAAAAAAACCAAGAATACAGTCGGTTTCAATTTTTTCAATTTTACCATCTTCACTTTTAATGCTTATTGAATTTATTTTTTTTTCACCATCAATTGAATTGATTTGAAAAGGAGTTTTTATTTTTAATTTGCCTTCTTTTTCAAGTTTTTTCACTACTTTTGCACTATGTTCAGCTCCTCTAAACTCATTTCTTCTATGTATCAAAATAACTTCTGTAAATTTTGACAATTCAATTGCCCAATCCAAAGCTGAATCTCCACCGCCAAAAATGCTAACTTTCTTGTTTTTAAAATAATGTTTATCTTTGAGTGAATAAAAAACTCCTTTATTTTCAAATTTTTCAGCATCTTTAATTAAAAATTTTCTAGGTTCAAAAGAACCAACGCCACCTGCAATAATGATATTGGGTGTTATAAAAAATTTTTTTTTACTTGTAATTATTTTCCAATTATTTTTTTCTTTAGAAATCTCTTGAACTCTTTCATTTAAATGGAAATTTACCTTAAATGGTTTAATTTGCTCTAATAATTTTTTTATTAGACTTTCTCCGGTACATTCAAGCAAGCCGGGAATATCATAAATTGGTTTATCTGGATATAGCTCTATACATTGACCACCAATTCTATCTAAATTATCTACTACTTCCGCTTTAAGTCCAATCAAACCTAGTTGTTGAACTGCAAATAATCCTACTGGTCCTGCGCCAATTACCAAAACATCCGTATTAATCATTATTCAATATTGTTTTAATGGTATATTTGCGACTAGACCATTCAAATCATCAGTTACTATAACTTGACATGATAATCTGCTGAATTTATTTGGTTTATAGGCCATATCAAGCATGTCCTCTTCTGCGGACTCCTTGATTGGAAGTTTATTAAAAAATTTTTCATCAACATAAACTTGGCACGTTGCACAAGCACAACCTCCTCCACATTCAGCATCAATTCCCGGAATATTATTTTGTATGGCTCCATCCATAATGGTCATACCATTTGATACTTCAACAGTATGTTTTTTTTTAGAATGTTCTATATAAGTTATTTTTGGCATAAAAATTTATTCATAGATAAAAATAAAGTCAAAGAATGCTATTTCTTTTTTATAATAATTAAATTCCTAATATTGGTATCTTGATTCACTTATGCTGTCGAGCTACAACCCAAATAACAATACCAAAACCTATTTTGTTGATAAAGTCCCCAAAATTATAAATAACGTTTAATGTGTTAGAATCTAGTCCGCCAGTTAAATATCCAAATACATAACCCAGAGGATATATTGTCCAACCAATTGTTACAATCATTCTCATTATTTCAAATGATGTAACCAAGTCATTGTTACTGGATCTGGCAACAAGTTTCCCAGTGTTCCCTGAAGATAGTTCGTATAAAATAAATATCCATCCTGTCATCCAAATAACAAAACCTAGGAACGAGTGAATATAGCCAGCTTGGCCAGCATAGCTACCGGATACCATTATTAATGCACCGATCAAAAGTTTCCAAAATATTGATGAAGAAATTTTTTTGACTGCAGATAGTACTAAGTAGAATTCTATAATTAACAATGGCATAGTAATCAACCAATCAATATGTCTATAAATTGTCGGGGAGTCACCAGTTGTAACCCACATATTCCTCATATACATAGAATGTATAAAAGCTATGCCAGTAATTAGACCTGCAACAATAATTGACGCTCTCCATTCTGGAGCAACTAAGCCACTTTCTAGAAAAAAGAACGCTGTAGCTGCCAGACAACCTATTGAAACAAGCCAGAAAGTAAATCCAACAAAATCATAAGGTTGTAGAAAAGCTACTTCAGCATGCGTATAGCTCGATATTCCAATCAATGTCGCTAAAGTTAATACAATGATATTGAATTTCTTCACAAAAATATCTCTTTAGTTATCTACCTTAATTTGTTGAGTTCAAATTTAAAGTAAATTAATTAATAAAAAAAGATGAATTAATCAAACAAAAAATACTAGAATTTTAGTGGTTTTCCTGTCGGATTGCCGATTATTTTTCCATTTTTCATTTTCACTTCACCATTAACTATAGTAATTATAGGAAAGCCTTTAACTTTAACACCATGAAAAGGTGTCCACTTACATTTACTCTCTATTTTAGAATTATCAATTATTGCAACTTTGTTCATATCAACAATAGTTAAGTCTGCATCATAATCTTTTTTTATAAATCCCTTATTTTTTATATTAAATATTTGAACTGGATTTTCACTTACATAGCTCACAAATTGTTTGATTGTTAATTTATTTTTATTTACATGATCAAGCATAATTGGAACCAGGGTTTGTACTCCCGGCATTCCAGATGGTGAATCTGGGTATTCCTTATCTTTGTTTGATTTCAAGTGTGGTGCATGGTCCGATCCAACAATATCAGCTATATTATGTTTTATTGCATACCAAAGTTTATCTTGATGTTCCTTTGTTCGTATTGGTGGATTCATCTGCGCCAGAGTTCCCAAATTTTCATAACAACTTGGAGAAGTTAAACTTAAATGTTGGGGTGTGATTTCGAATGTAGTATTTCCTTTATGTTTTGATAAAAAATCGATTTCTTCTTTTGTGGTTATATGTAATATATGTGTTTTTTTATTTAATCGTTCTGCTATTTTTACTATTTTTCTTGTTGATGAAATTGCACACTCTTCATTTCTCCAATTCGGGTGGGATAAAACTTTTCCTTTTTCAATAAATTTTTTTCTTAAATTTAAAATATCTTCATCTTCAGAATGAACTGATATAATTTTTGAACTGTTGAGAAAAACTTTTTCAATATCAACTTCATTCTTTACCAATAAATTTCCAGTTGATGAGCCAACAAATAACTTTACTCCACAACACCCTTCTAAATTATCTAATTCAGTTAGCTCCCTAGAGTTATTAGCTGTAGCTCCAAAATAAAAAGCATAGTTACAAAACATTCGATCTTTTGCCAAATTAAGTTTTTTCAAAAATTCCTTTTTATTTGAGGTCGAAGGATTGGTGTTAGGCATTTCAAATACAGACGTTATTCCTCCAACTATTGCTGCTCTGCTTCCTGAATTTAAATTTTCTGATTCAACTGCACCAGGTTCTCTAAAATGAACTTGGGTATCTATAACTCCAGGCAAGACTACTAGATTCTTAGCATCAATAACGTGATTAGCTTTAAATTTTGACAATTCTTCAATTGCTTTAATAGATGATTCTTTCACGCCAATATCGATTGTTTTCAAATTCCCATCAATAAAGCATAATCCATTTTTAATAATTAAATCAAAAGATTCTGACATTTTAAAATTATTAATTATATTATAAGGTAATAACTTGTAAATATGAACAAGGACGAAATATATATTTTGGAAGATAGAGGTTTTGTTTTCGTAAATGGTGAAGATGCTAAAGATTTTTTGCAAAATATTATTACTAAAGATATCAATAAAGCTACAGACAGTAACTCTTTTTTTTCTTCAATTTTAACACCTCAAGGTAAATATCTTGTAGAATTTTTTATTATTAAATACAAAGATGGTTATTTGCTTGATTGTGAAAAATCAAATGTTGAACAGTTAATCAAAATATTTTCCAATTATAAATTAAGATCAAAAGTGAATTTTGATAATAAAAGCAATAATTATGTTGCTGCTATAATTTCAAAAGATAAATTTATTTCTCTAGAAAATAGTAAAAATTCTTTAGGTTTTACAACACGATATAAAGAAGATCCAATTTTTGTGGATCCAAGAAATGAACAAATAGGGGTTAGATTAATTTCTTCACTAGAAAAGTTGTATTTGTCAATTAAAAAGCTAAATCTAAATATTGCAAATAAAGATAACTATTACAACAAATGTTATGAGCTTGGTATACCCGAAAAAAATCTAAATAAGTTAAGAGAAAAAATTTTTGGTATTGAGAATAATCTAGAAGAATTAAATGCTTTAGATTTTAAAAAAGGTTGTTACGTTGGCCAAGAGAATACTTTTCGAATTAAGTTAAGAAGCAAATTAAGAAGAAGACTGCTGCCGATAAAGTTAATTAAAGGTGATATTAATGAAAATGAAGTAATTAAATTTAAAAATTTAGAAGTGGGCAAAGTTCTCATTGATCAACCTCACCCTTTTGCAATCGTAAAACTAATGGATCCAAATATTAATGAATTTTTAAATAAAAATTTAGAATGTGAATCCGGAACTGTAAAAATATTTGCACCCCAATGGTTACAATTGTAGATGATAATGAGAAAAAATTTGAAAATAAATTAAGATGAAAAAAATAAATTTTTGCCTGTTATTAATTTCAATTTTTTGCTTTCAAACTGCAAATTCAAAAGAGATTAAAGTTTTTGAATTCACTCAAGAAGAATTAAAAAATCTTAAAGTACATAGTTTCAAGAAGAAAACCTTATATACTTTAGGTTCAAATGAAAATGGAAACTATCTAAAAGCGGAAGCAAACGCTCAAGCTTCTGGTTTAGGTTCAGAAAAAAAAATTAATCTTAACGAAACACCTTTTATAAACATTACTTGGAAAGTTGAAAAAGATTTATCCGGAATCAATGAGAAGAGCAAAAAAGGACATGATTACGCTGCAAGGGTTTTTGTTATTAAAGAACTTGGTAAGTTACCTTGGCAAAAAAGAGTTATGAATTATGTCTATTCTAGTAATGAACCTATCGATGATCATTGGAGAAGCCCTTACACTAAACAATCATTTGATTATGTTTTATCAACCATAAAAGAAGCGAATAATGAATGGATTTCGGTAAAGGCAAATGTAAAAAACCACTTTAAAAAATATCACGATATTGACGTTGAAGAGGTGGATGGCATAGCAATCATGACCGATACGGACAATTCCAAACGGCATGCAATAGCTTATTATCAAAATATATTTTTTTCCTCAGAATAATTAAAAAGAAAAAATTAAATTTATTTTCAATCACTTCAACTATTTTTTAAAACTTTTATAGACCTGCCAACTAACGAGTAATATTGTGCCAGTAAGAATAACTGCTGTCAGTGGTCTATCCCATAGGAAATTGAACGATCCATCGCTTATTAGTAATGATCTTCTTAAGTTTTCTTCCATCATTCCCCCCAAAACAAAAGCTAATATTAATGGGGGCATTGGAAAATTATACAATCTTAAGGCGCAGGCAAGTACGGCAAGCCCGATCATCAAAAATATATCGAAGGTGTTAAAATAAATTAAATAAATTCCAGCAACCGAGAA
>Ga0187827_10006146_pt1 | contig 13840 bp, 8 predicted proteins | sample ETNtaG_39_FD_167969 | JGI IMG/M metagenome (GOLD analysis project Ga0187827, IMG submission 167969) | Marine microbial and viral communities from oxygen minimum zone, Eastern Pacific Ocean - ETNP2014_SV_150_PacBio MetaG (Illumina Assembly) | ecosystem: Environmental > Aquatic > Marine > Hypoxic... | reverse complement strand
ATTAACTAAGATCATCCGTCTTTGCTTCGTCATCTTCCCAATTCTGAATAATATTTATAATTTCACTGGTATGATTGGCTTCTAATAAACCAAAACGGACTTCCGGATTTTCAAACATAATTCGAAAACGGGTGATAAATTTTCGATGCCCGCAAGGGTCTTCATTGGGGCTTAATGTTAACAGAATTAAATGACAAAGTTGCCCATCTGGCGCATTAAACTCCAACCCTTCTTTGGAAATTCCAAGAACACAAACAAGTTCGTCAATTTCCATTGAGGTAAAATGGGGATATGCAATTCCACGACCTGCAGCAGAGGGTAATGTTTTCTCCTTTTCTGTGATGGCAGCGTACAATTTGCTGGTGGTAGATAATTTGTCGATAGATTGCAAGTGAACCAAAAGTTCCTGAATTGCTTCTGACTGAGTCGATACCTGAATGGGTAGGAGAATCGTGTTCTCCTTCAATTTATCCCGTAAATTCATGGGGTGAAAATTTCTTCCTTTATGGCTATAGAGTCAAAGTAATAATAATTAAAATCCTCCAAAACCTCTTTTACCATCCTTTGAAGTAAGTTTAATATCTTGGAGTTCTGGATTTTTCACATTGATTTGCAATGAGAAACCTGAACTATTTCCGCGGGGCCAGTAATTAAAACTGAATTCCCAACAATGCAGTGGCCTGTAAATTCTAAAGCTATGGTAAGTCATTTCCCTTTCCTTTAAATTAAAATCTGCTATATAAGAAAGTGTCCAATTTTTAGATAGATTGATTGAGTTCACTGTTTTCATTGAAAACTTATAATCCCATTCATCATCTGTATGTTGCCAGTCTGCTGAATATTTAAATTGAAGTTTGGATTCCCAAATATTATTTCCCTTCTTTTTTGATTTGGTCTGTTTCTCCATTGAATAAAATTCATCTTCAATATCTTCGGTTGTGTCCGTCTTAGCATTTTGTAACTGGGTGCCTATTGCAGAACCAAATAATTTGAATTTCATATCGGTAGAAATATTCATGCGTGTTAGCCGGGGCAATTCCCCGCCCCAAATATTTAGCATTTCATCTACAGGATTTATTTCATCCTCACCTAATTTGTAAAAATTGTGATACATTCTCACCCTAAATAGTTCACTGCCTGATAAACTTTTCACCCGAACATTTGAAGTCATTTCAGACAATTTCATCGATTCCTTCAAAGTATTATATGAAATCGATGAGTTCCAGGTTAGAATGTTTGCTTTATTATAGCCGCCTTTTTCATCTTTAATTTTTGTCTGAAAGACATTATCGACTGATAATCTGTATGACTTTTTTTCAGTTTTTGACGTACTGCCTACATAGGATCCTTCAAAGTAGTCTTTTTCCGGGTCACCATCTTGAAAGTATAAATCACCGCCAAATTGGGGGTCTGAAAAATCAGGTTGATATTGGTAGCTAAGGGAGGGCGTTATTACATGCCGAATAGCATTTAATTTACCAATCCGAAGGGGAAATAGTCCATAAACTTTGGTTTTTGCAGAGAGAGATGAATTCCATGTGAGACGTCGCTTAAAGCCTTCCATATCTATTTTTTCACCCTCATCATTTTCTATTTTATAATTAAATATCCAATCTTCACGAAGGGATAAATTGGGATTGAGGGTAAGCCATCTGAAAAAAGTCTGGGGAGCACTTAAGCTGGCAGAATGTTTAATTCCTCCATATTTCAACTTTGTAGTATCACCGGGTGACCAGGAATTTTCATTTTCTTTTTTAATAAGCCAGTAATCTTTTCGGCCTGTACTTGCTTTCAATGTATAAGAGGAGGTGAAATTATTGTACCAACTGTCACCTACCCCAAATATTTTTCGGCTGCCGATTCTGAAATTAAATTTAGGACCATCAACGTATTTATATGATTTATAACGACCCTCATTTAAATAGCTGAATGATTCTGGGGTTCTGTTTTCAATGGATAGATCTCTAAATTGATTGAACCCTAAAGAAGCTGAACTGGTCTTCCAAATTTTGCTATAATTAACAGATGATGATAAATTTTGTTTTAATCTATTTTGTAGATTTACCTCTTGAGCATTTTGATATGCATCCTTATTTGAGACGTATTCGTATTTTATTGCCAATCTCTGAGTGGGGTCAAATTTTTGACTATGATTCCAACTTAATCGTTGATCTTCCCTCACATATTGTTCATCTACTAAATCTATTATTTCATCAGTTATAATTCGCCGTTTAATGGTCCCGGAAATTCTCCCGTTATATTGAAAATTATACCAATGGAAGCCATTCCTTTTTTTATACTTGAAATTTGAGCTGATATGAATACCTTGTTCATCAAAAAAATTGACTAATATTTTTTCATCCATATAATCGTTTGGTGCCCAATAATAACCAAAATTTCTAAAACCGGTACCAATACTTTTATAGGAATCAAATGATGGCATAATCCAGCCACTTTGGCGTTGTCCTCCTTTATTTGGAAATACTGCCAGCGGAAGTCCAATAATGGGCACATCATAAATATGAAGCCACAGAGGTTTGGCGATCACTCTATCACCCGGAAGCATTTTCATTTTTCGGCTCCCCAAATAAAAGTGTGGATTATCTAAATCACATGATGTGTATTTACTATCTTGAACATGAAAAATGTTGGGATCATCCCGAAAAACTTCTTTCCCATGGTAGAAGCCTTGGTTCAATGATGTTTTCCCTTTGACGATTCTACCATGTTTTGCTACCAAATCAAAGACCATGCTTTCGCCTTTCATGGGAGATTCGCCCTTAGTTTGAACCGTTGGATATTCTTCATTGACCAACATTGCATCCAAAATATTGGTTTCCCAATTTACCAAAATTTCACCAGAACTAAGCTTTGTCCCCTCATACTCCATAAATGCACCTTCCGAAAGGAAAGAAAGTTGCTCATCAATATGGTAATCAATATATTCTCCACCATAGAAAACAGTAGTGTCAATTCGGGTATTTTCCCCTTCAGGATTAAATTCACCAAGAGCCCCACCCTGAACCTGTAATCGCTTAATTTCACCCTCCTGAAAAGATATTCTTATGGTATCACCAGAAACTGTATTTTCTCCTGCAAGCAGGCTATCATCAACAACATGATATAAGGTTGTTGCCATTTTCATTAATTTAAGTTGTGAAATATAATCTTCCTGAAAATGAGCAATCATTTCTTTACTTGTCATTTCATCCCTGAATTTTTGATAGGAACCATTCTTTTCAATCTTCAGATTAAGATCATTATAGGCAAATGCATTATTATTAACATAAATCATTTCCAGCAATGAGTCTGCATATTGAATTGTCATTTCATCACCAAAAATCCCTCGGGTTGGATCTTCAACAGATGCATTTTCTGATAAGATCATTAATTGGAATTTATCATCATATTTAATTTCATTGGCAGCCATTAACCTGTTCGTCTCTATAATACGGGTATAGCCATTTGCAAAAAAAGATGACCCCCGGTATCCATCTGTTTGCCAGTAATGAAAAACATCCGTGGTGAGTTTCCTATCTTTCTCAGGTTGTATGTACCTAACATTCCCCATGGCATACCCCGAGTCTAACTTTGACCAATACACCATGGAATCACAGGTGAGTGTATCCAACCCATTTATCATCATGGTATTGCCATTTAGGTGCAGGACGTCATCTTTAATAAATTGCGCTGCATTATCCGCAAGTATCACTTTATCGGTTTTAACAAAGCGAACATTTTCATTTAGTCGACGAACTTCCTGACCATTAATTTTAATGCTTTCCATTTCCTCAGCTGATAAAATCCATCTTTCCTGAGCAGAAGTTAATCCAAATATCAGAACAAGAACGGTAATAAATTGTATTATTAGTAGCGGTCTTTCCATAGTTTGCCTAATCGTTCCTTTAGAAATTTTTCACGGCCTTCATTTTGAGGATTATAAAATTGTGGCGGTGCATTAAAAAAATCTGGGAAATAATTCTGTTCTATAAAATGGTTGTCAAAAGAATGAGCATATTTGTAATCTTTTCCATATCCTTCAGATTTCATTAGATTTGTGGGAGCATTTCGTAAATGGAGTGGTACCGGTCCTGCTCCGTTTTCTCGGATATTTTCTAATGCGGAATCTATGGCTTTATAGGCCGCATTACTTTTGGGCACTCCTGCTAAATAAGTGGTTATTTGTGAAAGAATTATTCTGCTTTCGGGCATACCAATTCTATGTACCGCATCAAATGCCGCTGTGGCCAATTGCAGGGCATAGGGTTCTGCATTTCCAATATCTTCAGCAGCCAAAATGATGAGCCGTCGTGCAATAAATTCCGGCTTTTCTCCTCCTTCTAACATCACCGCTAACCAATATACTGCAGCATCTGGGTCTGAGCCCCTGACAGATTTTATAAATGCAGATATGACATCGTAATGGTAATCTCCAGCTTTATCGTAAATAACATTTTTTTGTTGGAGTGCTTCCTTAATATCCTCTTTCTTTATCGTTGCCCTTTCTTCAGAATGAAGAGATACGGCTAATTCCAAAGTATTTAACATTTTCCGGGCATCTCCACCACAGGATTCAATTAGAAAAAATTTAGTTTGATCATCAATTTGGAGATTTTTTTGAGATAGTAGAATGTCATTTTCTAAAGCTCGTTTAATTACGCATTCTAAATCCAAATCATTTAAAGGGTGAAGGCGTAGAACGCGACATCTGGAAAGTAGCGGTGATATAACTTCAAAAGATGGATTTTCAGTGGTAGCCCCAATGAGCGTAATGCTACCTTCTTCCACTCCGTGAAGAAGTGCATCCTGCTGAGATTTCGTAAAACGGTGAATTTCATCAATAAACAGAATGGAACGTTTACCAGATTCGAAGGATGTTTTACCTTTTTCTAATATCTCTCGCACCTGTTTTACTCCACTTGATATGGCAGAAAGTTCAAAATATTCAGCTCCAAATTCACGAGATAATATGCGGGCTAATGTGGTTTTTCCTGTTCCAGGAGGTCCCCAGAATATGAGTGAAAACGGTTGCTTTGACACAACTGCTTTATTTAGCAGACTATTTTCGTGTATTAAATTTTTCTGCCCAATAAATTCAGAAAGTCCCTGAGGACGGATTCTTTCTGCCAGTGGTGGTAAGTTTTTAGATAAGTGAGAGGTGGAAGACATCCCCCAAAATTACAGCCTAATTGAATTGCAGGAAAATAAAAAGGAGAAGGGCTGAATGATTAATTATTATTAAAGAACTCTCCAGTCCACCATCCATTTACTCCCAGCTTCACTAGTTACAATGGACAAACAGTATTTTAATATTATACAACCCCTTGATCCATCATAGCATCAGCAATTTTAATAAATCCGGCAATGTTTGCACCTTTGACATAATTTATAAAATCACCCTCCTTTCCGTACTTTTCACAGGCATCATGAATACTACTCATAATGGTTTTTAATTTTTCATCAACTTCTTCCCGACTCCAAGACATAAGGATGCTATTTTGACTCATCTCCAGTCCAGATACTGCTACCCCACCGGCATTGGCAGCTTTGCCAGGACCAAATAATATTTTATTTTCTAAATAAATTTCAATAGCTTCTGGATCGGATGGCATATTGGCGCCTTCAGCAACACAAATACAGCCATTTTTTACCAATGTTTCCGCATCTTGTTTATTAATTTCATTCTGTGTGGCACTGGGCAGAGCAACATCACATTTAGCGCCCCATGGTCGCTTACCTTCCCAATATTCACCGCCAAACTTTTCTGTATATTCCTTCATTCTACCGCGACGAACATTTTTTAGATCCATTACCCATTGTAATTTATTTGAGTCAATTCCTTCAGGGTCATAAATACTACCGGATGAATCACTGAGGGTTACCACTTTTCCACCCAACTCAATCACTTTTTCAGAGGCATACTGGGCCACATTACCAGAGCCAGAAATTGCTACCGTTTTCCCCTTGAAAGAATCACCTTTTGTTTGAAGCATTTTTTGAGCAAAATAGACACAACCATATCCTGTAGCTTCCGGACGAATCAGGCTGCCGCCCCAATTTAATCCTTTGCCTGTGAGAACACCTGTAAATTCATTACGGATACGTTTATATTGCCCAAACATGTACCCAATTTCGCGACCTCCAACACCAATATCTCCTGCAGGCACATCCGTTACAGGACCAATATGACGATTCAATTCCGTCATAAAAGATTGGCAAAAGCTCATAACCTCATTTTCAGATTTTCCTTTAGGATCAAAATCTGAACCTCCTTTACCGCCACCCATTGGCAAGGTTGTAAGGCTGTTTTTAAAAATCTGTTCAAAACCTAGAAATTTAAGAATGCTTAAGCTAACAGAGGGGTGGAACCTAAGTCCACCTTTATAAGGTCCGATTGCAGAATTAAATTCTACTCTGTACCCACGATTTACTTGAACCATACCTTGGTCATCCCGCCAGGGAACACGAAACATGATCACCCGCTCAGGCTCAATTAAGCGGTCTAAAATTTTGGTATGAAGATAGTGTGGGTTATCCTGCAAGTGATCCCAAATGGACTCTACAACTTCATGGACAGCCTGGTGAAATTCATCTTGTCCAGGGTTTTTATTGATGACTGTTTCCATAAATGCATCAACAGTTTTATACATAACTTATACTCTCCAAATTGTTTTAAATATGAATGAAAAAACCGCTTTAAATGCGGTGGGAAAATTTACAGTAATGTAGAACTTTTACTTTATAATTTTATTTATAAAATATAGTACTAAAATAACCCTAACAGTCTCCATAACTATCCTTCGGCGCGTAGTTCATCTATATATTAATGGTGGTTATTATTCCTGAGGAGAATATCCATAAACACCCGGAGCCTTGTTATTATGAATAAAGAGGCATTAGTTTTCCGATAACCCTTCCAATTCCTCCATCAATGCTAAATATTCACTTTCTAGTTTATTTTGCGAATCATGAAGGGTTTGTAATTTTTCAAAATCTGAGCCAGTGATATTATTTTTTAGTTCCATAGAAATCTCTGCTAACTCATCATCTATAACAGCCATTCGTTTTTCAATTTTTCGCTTTTTATTTCTCAGGCCTTTCAATTTCTTGTATGAATTCTTATTATTCCCTGTATCTCTTGAACTTACCTTTTTTTCTATAATTTTATTATTTTCGCCGTCCTTCCACAAAAAATAGTCATAGTTACCAGAATATGACTTTATACCATTTTTATCCACCTTTATGATCGTATTGGTAACAGCATTTAGGAAATGTCTATCGTGAGAAATACAAATAATGGTGCCTGTATAATTTTTAAATGCTTCCTCAATAATATCTCTGGAGTGAATATCCAAGTGGTTGGTGGGTTCATCCAATAATATCAAATTTGCAGGTTCAACCAATAACCGTGCCAATGCCAACCGCGACTTTTCGCCACCGGACAAAACCTTCACCTTATTTTTTACCATATCCGCTTGAAAGAAAAATGATCCTAAATAAGATCTGATTTGTGTCTCCGTCCATCCTCCTGAAATGGAAAAAATAGTTTCGTAGATTGTAGCATTTAAATCCAATGACTCAACCTGATGTTGTCCAAAATAATGAGCTTTTATACCGGGACCATAATTAATTTCTCCACTACTTGGTTTTTCTACCTTTGCCAATAATTTCAATAAGGTGGACTTCCCTGATCCATTTTCTCCCACCAACCCAATTTTATTTCCCCTTTCTATTACAAGATTCAGATCCGTATAAACGATATTATCCTCGTATGCTTTACCCACATCTTTGATATCTACTACTTTTAAGGGCCCCCTTTCTGGTTGGGGAATCTGAACAGAAAAGTTTTTAGATGTTTTCACTGCTTGAATTTTTTCCATTTTATCCAACTGCTTAATGCGGCTCTGCACTTGCTTAGCTTTGGTATTTTTTGACCTAAATCGCTCAATAAATCTTTCCGTCTGGGCAATTGTTTTTTGCTGATTATTATACGATTTCTCTGTTTGCTGAAGCAGCTCTTCCCGTTTGTTTATAAAAAAGCTGTAATCACCCGCATATAGAATGGCTTGCCCTCTATTCAGCTCAAGAATATTATTAATGGACTTATCTAAAAAATTACGATCATGACTAATCATAATGAGTCCACCCTTCCATTTGGCTAAAAAATTTTCCATCCAAATGATAGCATTCAGATCCAGATGATTGGTGGGTTCATCTAAAAATAAATAATTGGGTTTTCTCAGCAACATACCTGCCAAATAACAGCGCATTCTCCAACCACCACTGAATGAATTGAAGGGTTCAAATAATTGCTCCTCTGTAAAGCCTAATCCCCCCAAAATTATTTTGGCTTTCTTTTCAATATCCCAACCACCAATCTGTTCAAACTTTTCCTGAAGTTGGGATAATTCAGCCAGCAATTTATTGTTTTCTGGATTTTCAGCAAGTTGTTCGGTAATGGAGTGAATTTTATGTTCGAGGTCTGCAACTTCCGGGAAAGCTGCCAAAGCTTCCTCTATAATATTTCGAGCAGAACCGGCAATAATTTCTTGGGGCAAATACCCAATGGACACCGACTTCCCAATGTCAACGATACCTTTATCGGGGGTTTCTAATCCCAATAAGATTTTTAATAAAGTTGTTTTCCCCGCACCATTGGGGCCAACTAAGCCCACACGCATTCCTTCTTTTAAGCGGAAAGATAAATTCTTAAATAATATTTTATCGGGGAATTCTTTCCAAATTGAATCTATACTTAACATTTATTCCATTAATTAAATTGATCATAAAATTAAGATTTTATTCAGGTATTCACCAATAAAGGTTCCTTATGAAAAAATAATTTTTCATGAGAAATTTTGACTATATTCGGAAGCAATTAAAAAAGCTCTCCCCTCCTCCGGAGAGAGCTTTTGATACAATAAGGAGATACTTCAAGTAAGACGGTGATGAGTTAACATCTCTTGCCCCACAACCATAACTTAAGGGTTCTTCTAATAATTATTTTTTGATGTGGATCAACTTTTCCCCTCTACTTGATTATAATCACATAATTCGTTAGAATGGTCAGATTCATTCCTTAAATCAATAAAAGAACTTAAACTCCATTATGATAAACTCAGCCGATTCTGAAGGGAATAATACTTCGTTGATTATGAGTAAATTCTAAAACCACTACCATCAACTTCTATCTGTATTAAATTTTATTCAATTTCAAATGCAACATATAGAGGATTACCGTTCCGTACTATCCTCAACATTATAGTATTGCCTTTACTATAACTCTCTAATTCCAAATCATACTCATCTTTTTCTTTAATATTGGTTTTACCCATTTCAGTAATTATATCCCCACGTTTTATATTATTATCAAATGCCGGAGAATCTTTTTTTACCTCAACTATTTTTACACCATTCACATAATCCAAATTCTTCGGATCTCTGTTTTCAAAAGTTTCAACTCGAAGGCCTAATATATCAAAAAGTTTTTCTCCATATCGATATGTTTCAGTAAGTTCCTTTTCACCGGGTCTGAGGCCCAATATAACTGTAAGATATTTTTCACGCCCATCTCGAATAACGGTAAGCTTGGTTTTATCATTCGGCCTGCCGGAAGAAATAAGATTCTTTAGATTAGAAGAGTCATTCACTTTTTCTCCATCTACTTCAATAATGACATCCTGCTCTTTAACCCCGGCATCTTCAGCCGGACTATTTTGTATCACCTGGCTGATAATGGCACCATTTCTATCATCTAGCTCAAGTGCCTTTGCCATACCATCATCTACATCTTGTATTTGTACGCCCAGCCAACCTCTAGTTACCTTTCCATCGGAAATAAGATCTTCCATCACCCGTTTTACCATATTGATAGGAATAGCAAAACCCACTCCGGCATTGGCTCTTGAAAATCCATCCGTAGCTATGGCTGTGTTTATTCCTACCAGTTCGCCATCTAAATTAAACAGTGCACCTCCAGAATTTCCTGGGTTTATGGCTGCATCATGCTGAATAAAATCTTCAAAATTATTTCGAGACATAACTGAGCTTCTACCAACAGCGCTTACAATTCCTGCCGTAACGGTATGGTTGAGGTGCAGCCCAAAGGGAGAACCTATTGCCACTACCCATTCTCCTGCACTTAGCTGGTCAGAATTTCCCAATGCAACAGTGGCTAATCCATTTGGATCTACTTTAATAACTGCCAAATCAGAGGGAGGGTCGGTGGCAACAATTGTTCCCTTAACTTCCCTTTTATCGTATAAAATAACTTTTATGTCTTCTGCATCGTCAATTACATGATTATTGGTAATAATATATCCTTCATCTGAATCAATAATGACACCTGAACCTAATGAATGTCCTCTAGATTCACCTTGAGGGAATTGATCCCCAAATGGAGAAAAGAATTGATTATAATGCTGTTCTATAACTTTTTCAGAAACAATTGAAACTACTGCGGGATTCCCATTAGATGCTACTTTTATAAATGCTTCACTGAATTCCTGTTTAGATGGAAATGCAAGGAGAAAAGTAATCCATATTAGGGGTAAGGTATTTTTCATTTTTGTATATTTTCCCTTTCTTAATTTGATCAAGTATTAATGCCAATTTGCGGAAGTTGTTCCATATTAATAATAGTTGTTTAACGTAACTCAAGTTAAGAAAATTTCACCGCTCTATAAAAGCCAGTTGTTGGCTTTATCATTAAATTTAACATTATAACAAGGTCAAATATATTATGATGAAAAAAATAGTCATTACCGGGGTAAGTACCGGAATTGGATATTCCACTGCAAAAATTTTATGTAATTCAGGATACTTAGTGTACGGCTCCGTTCGGAAAGAAGCGGACGCCAAAAAAGTGAAAGATGATTTTGGTGAAAATTTCACCCCTCTTATTTTTGATGTAACAGATGCAAAAAGTATTCAAGAAAATGCTGAATTGGTAAAAAATGAGTTGAAACCGGGAGAAGTGTTGAGTGGATTGGTGAATAATGCTGGGGTTGCAATGGGAGGTCCGGTATCCCTCATTGATACCGATATCTTTCGGAAACAATTTGAAGTGAACTTTTTTGGATTAATTGAAGTAACCAAGACTTTTCTCCCCATGTTGGGTGCTATAAAAAATTCAACTGTTCAGGGAAAAATAATTAATATCAGTTCAGTTGCTGGAAGGAGTGCTAATCCATTTGTTGCCCCCTATTCAGCATCAAAATTTGCCCTAGAAGGGTTTTCAGATGCCCTCCGCAGGGAATTGCTATTATATGGGGTAGATGTAATTCTTGTTGAGCCGGGCCCAATCAAAACAGCTATTTGGGACAAAGTTCCCGATAGAGAAAATAATGAATTTACTGGTACAGACTATGAACCCGCCCTTAGAAAATTTTATACGTTTTTTATTGAAATGGGGAAAAAGGGGTTAGATGCTGATATTATTGGTAACAAAGTAAAGGATATTCTACAGAATCCTTCTCCAAAAACACGATACATCATAACTCCAAATCGATTTGCTCATTTTACTTTGCCAAATCTATTACCAGATCGAATGTTTGATAAATTGATTGGGAAAAATTTGGGGCTGCTACAAAAATGACTTCAAGATAAAATCAAATTTACCCTAAAAATAATATCTAGAATATCCACATTACCATCATCATTGAGATCGGCATTATCTGTCTGGGGTGAATTAAATCCTATCTGACCCAAAATATTCTGATTAGGAAGGAAAAAATTAAGGGCTTCGTATCCGAAGCCCTTAATAGAGGAGGAGGTTGAATTTTTTAGTTTGTTGTAAGGAGGAGTTAACTAAGAAGAAGTCCAACCACCTATAAAATTTACGCGGGTCTCCTAAAATAAGTTTCCTTTTTTAATGTAATAAATTGTAACAAAATCAGCCTGTTTCCAAAATCGGTTTCATTGATCGCTTGAGAATACTTCTAAGCCAGAATAAACTGACAGCAGCAGTTAAAATGCATGAAATTAAGGTACCAACCCAGGCATAATGGACAGGTTTCTCTAATATTATTACAAAATACCACGCCAAAGATGCAGAAATAATGACTACCCTAAATAATGTGAGAATAAATATGGGGTACGCAACTCCCAACCCCTGCATTATTCTGGTGCTAGTCATACCAATGGTAATAAAGGGATAGGCAAATGCCATAATTTTAAAATATAAAACCGATAGTCGTATAATTTCTGGTGAATCGGTGAAGACCGGAAGAATGCTGCCACTAAAGAATAAGAATAAAATACTGAAACTAAGTGATATGGCTACTGCACGAGTTAATCCGTATTTTATTATTGTTCGAATTAAATCTAATCGTTTAGCACCATAAAACATTCCCACTAAAGTAACTAGGGATGTGGCAACAGAAATGATTGGAAGAAAAAATAAATGCTCAATTCTCCCTGCTGTTTGATAGGCAGCAACTGCATCTGAAGTGCCTAGTATCCAGTTAAATAATAATATTCCCATGGACATAATGATCATGCTGAGGGAGGCTGGAATTCCCAAACGAAATATATCTTTAATAATTTTCATGTTGAATGAAAAATATTTGAGATTAAAGGTAATATAGCTGTGTTGCTTAAATAGCAAAGCATAAATAAAAACTACGGTAACTATAGCTTGACTAATGACGGTAGCAATGGCAGCTCCAGCAATTTGGTAATAGTGAATAAAAATGGGATCGAGGATTATATTTAACACGGTTCCAGCACCCAATACTTTCATAGGGAACATCATTTCTCCCTCACCGGACAAAATGGATCTGAAAAAAACGGAGAGTATCATGAAAATAGAACCTCCAATCATGATATAAAAATAATCAAGGGCAACTTCTACTGTTTCTATATCTGCACCTTGGACGCCAATAAATTTGTGTCCAAATAATAATCCGAATACCACAATAATTATCCCCATAATGAGCCCTAATAAAATGGTATGTTCCGCTGCATTATCTGCATTTTTTTTATCTTTTGCACCTATAAATTGAGCGATTACGGTGGTTGCTCCCGACCCAATTCCAAATGTAATCCCCATTAAAATAAATAGAAAGGGGAAAACATATCCCAATGCCGCTAAGGCGGTACCTCCAACCCATTTGCCAATGAAGGCGGTATCCACTAGCATATATATTGCCTGTACGGCCATGCCGAACATCATGGGCAGAGATAACTTCCATAGTGCTTTTATGGGGTCGGCTATAAATTCTTCTAATCGGCTTTCTTTTGGTTGTGTATCCATTTTATGAAATTAGCTAGAAAGAAAATTTACATTAATACCAATAGGAGGGATGATAACTATTCTGTAATTGTCTGTAATATTACTTTGGGAGTCGTTTTAAATATCGCTCATGAAAATAACTATCTTCTACTCCCCTATCCAATTCTATATTATTAAATGTGAGGGTAGTGCTATGATTTTTCTGGATATTTGTCACCTGAATTTCTGTTAAAATTTGATACTCATTTATCACTGTGTAGGTGAAATATTTTTCTTTAATTATCTTACCCATTTTATCATAAGACTCTTCCTTTAATGGGACGAATAATGTGGAATCAACCCAAGTAATATGGTGGCTATATTCTGTGCGAATATGCTCTTTCGGTTTTGATTCAAGCAAATAGCAAGAAGCATCCTTAAAAATTTCACTGCCAATAATCTTAAATTTGAATTCGTTTGATTGGCGGGTAGACATATCCTCATAACTCATATCTGAACCCATAAAACTGTCCGATCTTTTACTTGCAGAAATTCGCCGAATTTTTTTGAATGCCGGCAGCCACATACGCATCTCATCATCTTTATCATCATGCTCAATTTTTAAAA
>Ga0187827_10006141_pt1 | contig 13848 bp, 12 predicted proteins | sample ETNtaG_39_FD_167969 | JGI IMG/M metagenome (GOLD analysis project Ga0187827, IMG submission 167969) | Marine microbial and viral communities from oxygen minimum zone, Eastern Pacific Ocean - ETNP2014_SV_150_PacBio MetaG (Illumina Assembly) | ecosystem: Environmental > Aquatic > Marine > Hypoxic... | reverse complement strand
GATCCTCGGCAATGTCTAACCAGAAAATAAAAGTTATTGGTACAAAGGGGCGCTATGAGGCAGACCAGAAAAGGCGTGGAATATGCGTGACAAGTGATGAAGAGGGAGTTGAAGAGCCTAATCCGGATTTCTGTACGATGTATGGTTCTCGTAAAGGTGATATATCCTTTCAGGGTTATGGTATTGACAGCATAACCAGGTTCCTTAATGATGTTGCCATGATAGAGAACAAACAATTAAGAGTGGAAGACCTGGACTTCCAGAGACCTACCTTCAAAGAGTCTCTAGTTCCTACCGTAATTATTGAGGCTTCAAACAGGAGCATTGTGGAGAATGGTAGATGGGTAAATACTGTGTTTGAGGATGGCCGTTTCTCAGGTTATAAGTAAAGCCTTCTGGATGGCAGATATTGGATTCCCAATTGGATATGCTTCTAGCAGTGGAGGCGAGAAATAAACGGTATAAATCGTTGATGGCTTAATGAATAGACGAAGGGGTATACAATGGAGAAGGTAGAACCGGATTTGATCTTACTGGAAGCAGGATATATAACAGAATACATGAGAAAGGTTCTCGGACAAGCCGGTGTTCGCGAGGATGTGGCTTGCCATGTCACGGAAGGTCTTGTGCAGGCGTCACTGAGGGGTATAGATTCTCACGGTATTCGGCTTTTACCACATTATTTAAAGGGAGTGGAAGGTGGAAGGATAAACCGGGACCCCGATTACAAATTTAAGAAAACTTCAGCCTCAACGGGAAAATTGGATGGTGACCACACCTTTGGCCATGCAGCTGGAGTAGAAGGAATGAATAAGGCTATAGAAATGGCCACAGAAGCGGGTACAGGACACGTTGCTGTTTATAACTCCAGTCACTTCGGAGCGGCAGCATTTTTTGCTCTCTTAGCGGCAAAGCGTGATATGATAGGAATGTGTTTTACAAATGCTACTCCGCATGTTTTGACAACAGGGAGTAATCGAGCGTTTTTTGGTAATAATCCTGTCTGTTTTGTGGCACCTTGTGATGGAGAAGAACCTTTTTGCCTTGACATGGCAACGAGTGCCATAACCTTTAACAGGGTAATGCAGCACAAGGAGAGTAATTTCCAGATTCCGACTGATTCGGTTGCGGATGAAAATGGCAATTCAACAACCGATCCGGAGAAGGCAAAATACTTACTTCCAATTGGTGATTACAAGGGTTATGGTCTGAGCATGATGGTGGATGTTTTCTGCAGTTTGCTGTCTGGGATGCCATGTGGCATCGATGTCAGTGAAATGTATTCCGGCAAAATGTCTAAGCGAAGGTATTTAGGCCATTTCTTTACGGCTTTGCGCATTGATTGTTTTGAGGAGATTTCAGTCTTTAAACAGAGAATGGCTGGAATGATGAAGGCCTTGAGGGCAGAGCCGAGGAGGGACAAAGATGTCCCAGTCCAAGTCCCTGGTGATCCGGAAAAGAAGATTGCTAAGATCAGGACTAAGGAAGGGATTCCGGTTCCCAGGCAACTTCTGAATGACTTTATTCAAGTTGGAAAGGATTATGAAGTTGATTTCAATATATAATCAGGCGTTATATTAGGTTTTGATTGCTTAGGTATTAAGTTTCAGCGAGAGCTTAGTGGTGAATGAAAATTTGAATATAACTGCGATGATTCCTGCAAGGATTGGAAGCACACGGCTTAAGATGAAGAACCTTGCACTTATTGATGGTAAACCTCTTATATACTATACTATTGAGGCAGCAAAAACCTCTGGTGTATTCAGCAGAGTTGTCTTGAATTCTGATAGTGAAATTTTTGCCGAAATTGCAAAGCGTTACGATGTTGAGTTTTATCAAAGACCCGTAGAGCTTGGCTCTTCTACTACAAAGTCAGATGCAGTAGTCTACGATTTCATGTCGAAACATCCATCTGATATACTTGTATGGGCCAATCCTACCTCTCCTCTGCAGACGGGTGATGAGGTTAAAGACGTCATAAAACACTTTATTAAGGAAGGGTTTGATACTCTTATAACCACAAAGAATGAGCATGTTCACTGTGTCTATCAAGACAAACCCATCAACTTCAGGATGGATGAGATATTTGCCCAGACTCAGGATTTAGAGCCAGTTCAACCATTTGTGTATTCAATAATGATGTGGCGAAACAGAACATTTGTGGATGCATATGAGAAGCGCGGGCATGCACTATTTTCTGGCAAGGTGGGTTATTATCCTGTAAGTAAAAAGTCTGCACTTATTGTTAAGACCGAGGAAGATCTTCTGCTGGTTGATTTTATGATAAGAGCGGAAAGACAATCCGAAGGACAAGGTGTTGAGTATGATAAAATTGTACATGATTTTGAAGGAGTCTAAGCAAAAGTGATTTCTATCATAATAAGAACTAAAAATGAGGAACGGTGGATAACTCCCTGTTTAATGGGTGTTTTTAAGCAGGACTATAAAGACTTTGAGGTTATCCTGGTAGATAACGTAAGTATGGATAAAACTATTGAAAAAGCATTACATTTTAATATTAAGAAGGTGGTAACATGTGAGGATTTCAGACCGGGCTTAGCTCTTAACATGGGTATAAGGGAATCTAAAGGGGAATATATAGTTTGTCTCTCAGGTCACTGTATTCCTGTTAACGACAAGTGGCTTTCAAAACTGTTAGAGAATTTTGATGACGATAAAGTTGCGGGTGTTTACGGACGTCAAGAGCCACTTGCTTTTACTTCTGACACGGACAAAAGGGATCTTTCCATTATCTTTGGTCTGGATAGAAGAACACAACATAAAGACAGCTTCTTTCATAACGCGAATAGTATGTTACGCAGGAAATTGTGGGAAGAAAATCAATTTGATGAGACTCTGGCTAACATAGAGGACAGGGTCTGGGCAGAGAAGATTTTGCATGAGGGATATAATATAGTTTATGAACCAGGGGCTAGTGTTTATCACTATCACGGTATTTATCACCACGGAAATGAAGAGAGGTGTGCCAATATTGTCCGCATTCTTGAAACTCTCAAGCCCGAGACTAAAAACAATATTCATATCGATATTGAAAAGATGAATATTGCTGCAATTATTCCGGTTAAAGGTAAGAATGATTTGCTGGGAGGCAAGCCATTAATTGGTTATACAATTGAGCAGGCGCTGCAATCGAAATATATCAATAAGGTTTTTGTCTCTACTGATAATCCTGAACTTGCAGAACTTTCTGAGAAATTAGGAGCCAGTGCTCCATTCCTGAGAGATGAATCTCTCTCAGAAGATTTTGTAGATGTTGAAAAAGTGCTCCAATATTCAATGGAAAGACTGGAAGATTTGAAAATATTTCCGGATATTATCGTATACCTCGAAATAACATTTCCGTTTAGGCCAAAACAGCTTATAGATGATATGATTATACAGCTTATAGAAAACGGTTTTGACAGTGTATTGGCCGTGAGGAGGGAGTCTATGTCGATTTGGAGTGAGAAAGACGGCAGGATAGAGAGGGTAGATAAAGGAGATATCCCTCGAAAGTATAAGGAACCCTCTTTTATTGGCTTAAAAGGTCTCTGTTGTGTGACTCACCCGGAATTTGTGAGAACAGGTTCTTTGTTGGGTGAAAGATTAGGTATTTATGAAGTGAATAGTCCGTATGCTTCTATAGAAGTTAGGGGGAAGGAAGAGATTATTTTAGCCGAAAAAATTATTGACGGATGGGATGAGGTAAAAAATCGATGAAGGTTATAGGTGTAATACCATGTAGATATAAATCATCCAGGTTTCCGGGGAAACCAGTGGCAATGATCTGTGGGAAACCGATGTTATGGCATGTCTGGAATCAAGCTACGAAGACAAAGTATGTAGATAAGCTGATAGTTGCTACTGACGACAACCGTATTTATGATGTTTGTTATCAACATGGTATCGAATCTATCATGACTTCAGAGAATCATAAGACAGGGACTGATAGAGTGGCGGAGGTAGCCGAACGAATTGACGGAGATGTATTTGTGAATATCCAGGGGGATGAGCCCTTGATAGATCCAACCGGGATTGATTTGGTTGTTGCAGCGATAATTAACAGTGATGAAGAGAGCATTGCGAATGCCTTTTCGTTGATAGAGAACAAAAGTGATCTTATAAACGGAAATGTTGTTAAAGTTATTACATCAAATACAGGTTATGCTATAGCTTATAGTCGGTCTCCCATACCGTATCCAAAAGAGTCTGACCCTATATATAAAAGACAGATTGGATTGTATGCGATGAGACGGGAGTCAATATTAGGATTTCCGTCATTAAACAGGGGGTATCTTGAACTATCTGAGGGTATTGAGATGCTCAGATATTTGGAGAATGGCTATAAGATTAAGATGGTAGAGGTGTCTGATAATAATTCAATACCTGTAGATGTTCCTGATGATGTTGTACGTGTAGAATCATTAATGAAGAACAGGGGGGACTGAATGGGACAGAAATACAAGCTTCTTTTATTTGATATGGACGGGGTTTTAATTGATTCCAAGAAGAATATGGAATTAAGCTGGTCTGCTGTGCAGTCAACATTTGAATTAGATATTCATTTTAATAAATATTTTGAACTAATTGGGCGTCCTTTTAATGACATAATGATGAAGTTGGGGTTAAGTGATCAAGCAGGCAAGATTAAGAGTGTGTACGATGTTGCAAGTTCCTGTCGTGTTGATTTAATAGATATTTACAGTGACTGCATAGATGTTGTTAAGAAGATAAAGGAAATGGGTATAAGGACAGGAGTAGTAACCTCAAAAGATGAGGCTAGAACAATGGAGATCATAAAGAAGCTCGATGTTTTGTTTGACGTAATTGAATGTCCCAATGCTGAAAGTAGAGGTAAACCAAACCCAGACCCTCTCTTTCGTGCTATGCTTAAATGTCAAAGGGATCCATCTGAGACATTATATATAGGTGATATGGATGTAGATATGGAGGCCGCCAAGAGGGCGGGTATAGATTACATACATGCTGATTGGGGTTATGGTAATTGTGGATTAGATGTAATTACGGCATCAACTCCGGATGACATCCTGAAATTAATTTCTAAGGCCTGAATTATTAGATTAAATCAATTTTGACCTTGGAGAATGCATGCTGTAATGTCAGTCTGGATTATGTTTCCAAATGTGACTCAGGTGCTAACAACGATATTTACAAAGGATGCCCTAATCAGGGCAGTCACAAATTAACCTTCAAAATATATATTTCCTAGATAAAGAAAAGGTGGTCTTGTGGGATGGTTGTGGCTCCTTGATAACAGACGGAAGACAAAGTAAATGGTTATTCAGAAAATACAATCTAGAATTTGTTGTGCTGATATAATATTACTGTCCTCATATCAGAGAATCTTTTGGAAGAAGTCATCGTCGTGATAAACGGAATCCCATGGGAGAAAAGCGTCATCATATCAATTTAATAAGGATGAATACTGTGAATGTCCTATTTGTTTATCCAAATATAAATGGTTTTCATTATGATAATTACCATTTTGGGTTAGCTTCAATTGTAAGCGTGACAAGGCAGGCAGGTCACAATGCAAAGGTCCTGTTGATTACTGAAAAAAGCAATTATTCCCTATTGCTGAATGAGATTAAATCTTTTGATCCGCAGGTAGTAGGTTTTTCTTCGGTGTCATCTCAATTTCATTATGTAAAAGAGATGGCTTCTCTTGTAAAAGAAGCTTCTCCTGAGACTATTACTGTATGCGGAGGTGTACATCCAACAATATATCCTGATGCGCTGCGAGAAACAAAAGCGTTGGACTGTGTATTTGTAGGTGAATCAGAATTTTCATTTGTAGAGTTTTTAGATAAAATAAGGAATTGTGAGGCTTATCAAGAGACGGATAATCTTGCTTATGTTAAAAATGGTAAACTTATTCGGAATAGATTGAAACCACTCATAGAAAACCTGGAAATCATTCCTCATCCTGACAAAGAAGTATACCCATATGAGCAGGCATCAATTAGATTAGGCTACGCTCCTTTTTTCTTTACAAGGGGATGTCCATATATGTGCACCTATTGTAGTAACCATGCTTTAGCCAATATGTACAATAGGAAGCGGAATTACCCCAGATTTAGGAGCCCGGAATCATGTATTCAGGAAATTGAAGAAGTAGTTCGCCGATATGGAGACCGCATTCAATATATATTTATTGGCGACGATATATTCGGTTTAAATACCCGGTGGAGGAAGGAGTTTTGCGACAAATATAAGGAGCGTGTTAACGTAAAGTTTGTAATTGTAATGCACGTTGAAATGATAAACAATGAATTACTAAATATGCTTAAAGATGCGGGTTGTTTCAAACTACTTTTTGGTGTTGAATCCGGTGACGAAGTACAGCGTAGTGAGATATTAGATCGAAGAATGTCTAATGAACAAATAATAAGGGCGTTTGATTTATGCCGAAAACATAATCTGGAAACGCTTTCTATTAATATTATAGGTTTTCCAGGAGAGACCGAAGAGATGATAAAGAGGACGGTAGAACTGAATAGAAGGTTACGTCCAACATCAAGCGGTGTTAATATTTTTTATCCTTATAAGGGAACAAAGCTTGGGGATAAATGTTTTGAAGAAGGTTTGGTGGACCTGGGGAAATTCCATGACTTTACTAACGAACGGCGAGAAAGTGTTCTAAAATATTCTAAAAAGCATAGGAAGATGCTTATGTACTACTATAACAATTGGGACATACTGATTGATCCATATAATGTTAAGCTACGCCTGAGGAAGTATTTATTACAAACAAGGCTGTTAGAACACGCTAGAAAGATAAAAAAAATTACTGATCGAGGGAATCGTGTTTTTGGATTATTAAGAAATGGGAAATCTGCTTAATGCTAGAAAAAAGTTTGACTGTTTAGAATTGGTACAGGCCCAGATAGAATCAGTTATACTGGCAATATTATGAAGCGGGAAATTATGTTATGAATAGAGAGTATTTTGGTGGCAAGAAAGGTAGAGTGATTCTGGTAAATCCAGGGATCCACTTATTCCCGCCGTTTAAAGACAGAGGGATGTATCCTAATAATGCGATTCAGATATTGGGCACGATATTACACCAAAATGGATTTGATGTACGTATTGTGGACGGTATGTATTTAAGTGTAGACAACTCTGTTCAAGAAATATTGAGTATGGTCAGTGAAGATTTAATTTTTATTGGTTTTTCCGTTATGACTATTCAGGTTAAATGGGCATACCTTGTTTCAAGTGAGATTAAAGAAAAATGTCCGCATGTTAAGATTGTCTGGGGAGGAATGCATCCTACACTGTTTCCGGAACAGACTGTGCTGGATAATGCAGTTGACCTTTGTGTTGTTAATGAATGTGCATTTACTATAGTGCAGATTGCAAATGCTTTGGCTGCCGAAGATAACCTTTCAAATATTCCTGGCCTCTGTTATAAGGATAATGGAAGAGTCAATCATACACTTCCCAATCAAATTCCTGACGATTTTACAAACATCCCTTATATTGATTTCTCAATAATGAATCACAAGCTTTATTCGAAGAATAATGTCTTTGCAATGGATAGTTCTTTGAACGAAGAATACAGGAGGCAAATTGCTTATCCTATAAATGCTTCCTTGGGGTGTAATTTCAGGTGCAGCTTTTGTATCAATGTTATTTTGGAGAGAAAGTATAAGATGCGCACAGCTGAGGAAATAGTGGAAAGGATTGAGCTTTTGAAGTCTGAATATGGTGCAAATTATATACACATGGTGGATGAAAACTTTTTTGGTAGTAAAAAGAGAGTGTATCAATTTGTAGAACTGCTTAAGTCTCGTAATGTCAATATCAAGTGGAGGCCTCAAATACGGGCAGATTATTTTAACAAAAGCTATATCAATGAAAGCTTTGTTAAGGAGTTAGAGGAGTCAGGAATGGTTATAGCCGTTATGGGAGTGGAAAGTGCCAGTCAGAGAACTCTTGATAGGTTAGACAAAAAAATGAAAGTGGAATCTATCACAGAAGCGCTTGAAATATTATCTAAAACTCGTATTATTCCTCGTTTGAGCTTTATGGTGGGCATTCCCGGAGAAACAGAGGATGACATAAAACAGACTTATCAATTTGCTGTTAAGTTGAAAGAAAAATATCCATTATGCCAGCCGTTAGTAACTCCCTTTCGTTTATTTCCAGGTTCAAAATTTTATGACCTTGCCGTATCAAGATATGGTTACAAATCTCCTGAAAGTTTGATTGAGTGGGTAGAAAATGCGGACAAGGAATACAGCGAGTCTGTTGGCTATCAAAACCCAAAGGAATATGTTTGGGTGACCAATGCGAAGAAGTTTGAATCGAGGCATAAGATCTTTATTATGTTTAAGACTGCCTCTTGGAGTTTATTTCCGCAATTAATCAAAAAAGGTATAAGACCAAAAGTAATGCATTATCTAAAGCTGCTTATTTATAAAGTTTCTGCCCTGAGGATTAAGAATGAATTTTATAAACTAAATATCGAATATTGTTTGTTGGAATTACTTAGGAAAAGTCGAAATAAAATTTAAAATATTAAATGAATGTTCAATTAGGAGTTGAAGATGCGAAAGAATACCGGGTTAAATAGTGTTATTAAAACTCCTCTTTGCATTGTGGATATTGGAGCAAGTGGAGGGATCTCACCTAGATGGGCTAAACTTACTTCAAATTATAAGACCATATTATTTGAACCACATCTAGAGGCATTTAAGAAACTAAACTCTGCTGTCTCAGATAATCAGGTAGTTTTAAATTCTGGATTGTCAGACCGGTCCGGAAATGTAGATTTCTATTTGTGTAAAAAACAGATGGTATCTTCAATGTTTATGCCTGATTTCACATTTGTTAATAGATTTTTTGACCCTGAAAGATACGATATAGTTAAAACAAGCAAAATACTTACTGATACGCTGGATAGCCAGTTATTGAAAAATAATATTGGCAACGTTGATTTCATAAAGATTGATACTCAAGGTTCTGAACTCTTAATTTTAAAGGGGGGAGAAAATACTCTTAAAAACGTAATTGGGCTAGAAGTTGAGGTAGAATTTGTTCCAATATATGAAAATCAACCACTGTTTACGGATGTAGATGAGTTTATTAAAGGATTTGGATTCACACTTTTTGACTTAAAACGATATTTCTGGACCAGAAAAGATACTAAGAAGAAAAATTTTATAGGTAAAGGACAGATAGTAATTGCTGATGCATTGTATTTCAGAACCCCTGAGAATATTTGTTCGTTACCAGACATTAGCGAGGAAAGAATCGTACATTCCCTTTGCGTATACTTGGCTTATGGATATCCTGACTTAGCGTTGACACTTTGTAATCTGGCATATTCTAGGAATATTCTATCAAAGAATATGTGCGATAAATTAATATTGCTAGTAAGGAAACATGCAAGAAAAGACTTCATACCCGGTTTTAGGGGGAGGGGTACGATTTATAATATTATGTTCTTTCTTTTAGGTTTCGTATTGCCGAGAAGTTGGTTTGAGGGAGTTGATAAAAAGGTAGGAAATCTATAAATATTATTCATAATTATATAGCTGTGCAAGTGTGTTGCGGTGTTTAATTGTAGTATTTCTTTGTCATACGTGACGCTAGATTAGCATTGGTGAGTCTGAAACAGAACCACTTACGACATGACAAACTTGCAGATGTGAGTTCCTCATTTTTCCTTTATTATTATTGTATATTCCTTAATTAATCTCAAGTAATCCTGAAGGTTCGTTAAGTAAAACTATAGATGCAGGAAAGTATAAAGAAATTAGTTCAGGAATGTGCAGGCCTGAATATACGTTTAGTTAATAGCCTGCCTTCAACCCTTCGCTTTTTGGTATGGTCGTCCCCTACAAGTGTCAGGAATCCGGAATCGTCCATATTATGGCAGCCTCTACATAGCAAGAGAAAGGTTTTCGCAAGATTATGTACGTATGCTATTATAATTGGGATCTCTATTGTTCGGGGACTATATAAATTTCTTAAATACAAAGGCTTCTATTATTACCATATTAAGAACAAATCCCCTGTCTTACTTATTATTCCCGAAGCTATTATTGAACAATCTGACGAAGCCAAGACTAACTATTTGATAGAAGATGAAGATTATCCTGTGGACAAACTACTCTTTGCTTATTCTAGAAAAAGACTTAAGCAGGGGGTTCGCTTTTCAACTTTAAATTCCGTTATCAAGATTACTCTTTTCCTTAAATTATTCGCAGTACTACTTAATGATTTTGGGAGACAATTGGCTAATAAGAAAATAACCTGGAGATATCTGGATGCATTAATGTTGTTTACAAGCTGGATTCTGGCACAATCATGGTACTTTGTGTGGGATTTTTATCATATGGTTAATAAGTATGGTATTTCTAATTGTAATAGACATCTTCTAGTACTACATGAAATGTATTTTTACTCTAATATAGCTTGGAAGATTGCCAACGAAAAAAAGTTGTTGGGAATCGCAGTGCAGCATGGTTTGATAATAGCAGAAAAGTTGTGGTATTTTCCTGATGAATCAGAAATAAAGGCAAATCGCCCGTTGCCAGACATCTTCTTTGTATACAGTGATGAGATTAGAAAATCTTTGCAACCTTTATATCCTGAGACAAAGTTTTTTAAATGTTGTAGCCCACGATTCAGGCATTGGAAACCAAACTGTGCATTAGAACATCCCGTTAGAGAAAGTACTCATAAGGAGCAAACTGTTTCAATAAACCATGAGTACAAAAATAGAAGGCGAGTGGTTCTAATTGCTAACAATGCTGCAATAGTTCATGATATTGTTGTGTTGAAAGCTTTATGGGAGCTGACCAAACTAAATACAAAGGATTATTATATAATACGACTCCGTCCACATCCTAAGGAACGTTTTGGTTTATTAGATCAGTTCCGGATACAAATGGCTATTATATTACGTAAGATTGAGTTATCTTCCAAAACTTTAAGGGAAGATTTTAATGAGGCTGATCTGGTAATTGGGGCGAATAGCACAGTTATTCAAGAGGCGTTACTAATGAGGGTTCCTGTAATGGGTGTCTTTAATAAAGATTACATAGAGTCTTCTCTTGTTCCATCTCCCTTCACTTGTCAGGTTGACAGAATAACCAGGGATGAATTAGATCAGAGTATGATTAAAAGTCAGGACGATGTCTTAATTCAGCGGCTTAAGACTAATATAGGTATCTTTAATCCAGATTTAACTACAAAATTGATATTTGATCTTTGTGTAAATTAAGATAATGATGTCAGTGTTAAAGGGTAATAAATGTGGTGAAGTTCGCGAGAGTTCGGCACCTGCGGTGAGTGTTATAATGAACTGTCTGAATTGTGAGAGATATTTAAAGGAAGCTATAGATAGTGTATTTGCACAGACCTATGGAGAGTGGGAGATTATCTTCTGGGAAGATAAAGCATCAAAGGATAACAGTGAGAAGATAGCAAGAAGTTATGGTCGCAAGCTAAGGTATTTCAGGTCAGAGGTATCTCTTCCGCTTTATGGTTCTCGGAATCTTGCTGTACAGAAAGCTAGAGGTAAGTATATAGCCATTCTTGATTGTGATGATATATGGTTGCCTGAAAAATTGGAAGGACAGGTTCGGCTCCTTGAAAGTGATGATGAGATTGGTTTAGTTTACAGTGATGTCATCTCGTTTAATGAGAAGGGAAAGGAAAGGCGTTCATTCGAATTTAAGAAACCGTACAGGGGTAATATTTTTTCAGAATTATTATTTGAGAATTTTATAAATACACAGACGGTCTTGATAAGAAAAGAGGTCTTTGATAGTTTAAATACTGCTTTTGATGGACGACTAATAATGTCAGGTGATTATGATGCATATCTCAGAATAAGTTATAAGTGGAAGGTAGATTATGTTGATAAGCCATTAGCCCGGTATCGTGTTCATAGGAATAGTAAAACATGGAGAGACGGCAGGAAACTCATCACAGTTGAGATAGATTTAATGATGGATAATCTCAGGAAGGTGGTGAATGAATTTGATAAGAACTATCCTGAAGAAATCAGGCATTTAAATAGGAGAAGGGATGTTCAGCTATCACTCATTGATTGGGAAAGTGGTGATAGGAAGAAGGCAAGGATGAGGCTTCACTCCTATATACATGATAGTTTTTCATATCTAGCCTTATACCTCCTGACATATCTGTCTTACAGATATGCCTTTTCTCCTTGCTATAGATTATATACCAAGAATTTAATGGCGGATTAGGTGCAAATACATAAATATGCAGATATCTAGAGACAAGAAGATATTTATTACAGGGTGCGGAGGAATGTTGGGAAAAGCGGTGTATGAAAGATTTTCGCCACATTGCGAGGTTCTTGCTACAGACATTGACTTAAATGAGCCATGGCTTGAGTATGGCGACGTTATTGATTTTCAGGGAATACTCGATAAGGCTTCCAAGTTCAAACCGGATCTGGTAATCAATCTAGCTGCTTTGACCGACTTGGAATATTGTGAGAAGAATCCTGAGATTACGTGGAAAACAAATGCGCTGGGGGCAGAGAACATGGCGCTTATTTCCAAAAGTTTAGGTGCTACTCATATATACATCAGTACCGCAGGTATATTTGATGGCAAGCAGGAGTATTATAACGATTTTGATCAACCAAATCCGATGAGCATTTATGCTAAATCCAAGCATTATGGCGAAGTGATTGTCGAAAAGATGCTTGATAACTATTTCATCTTCCGGGCAGGATGGATGATGGGTGGTGGGATTGAAAAGGATAAGAAATTTATAAACAAAATATTTAAACAAATCCTGGATGGCAGAAAAGAGTTGTTTGTTGTAGATGACAAGTTGGGTACGCCAACCTATACGGTTAACTTTGCAGAATCTATGTTTGAGATAGTCCAGACTGCATTATACGGGCGTTATAATATGGTTTGTGAAGGTAGCTGTTCCAGATATGAAGTGGCATTGGAATTTATAAAGTTACTCGGACTTGAGAAGAAGACTGCTGTTAAGATTGTGAATTCAGATTACTTTGCGAATGAATATTTTGCACCACGTCCTCATTCTGAGAAGCTCATAAACCTCAAGCTCTCTGCAAGGGGCATAAACTACATGAAGGATTGGAGAATATGCTTGGAGGATTATGTGGAAATCTTTAAGCCTCACTTGGAGAAAGGTGGTTAAATATTCTTCTTTGTCTGATATTGCCAAGCATTTGTATTGAGTTGGTGTGCATTCCATAGATTACATACTTTAAGTAGAAGCTTGTGAGGAAGGGTCGGTAGTTATGAAACAAAACAGGAAGAGAATATTGCTTATAGAACCTCCTTTTTACAGGTTATATAAAGATACATACTCACTTGACAGATACCCTCTCTCTTTGGGTTATCTGGCTGGAACAATATACAAGGAGACAGATTGGGAGGTGTTGGTCTACAATGCTGACTTCTGTTCTCAGAGTGAGCCGATGAGTGTTGTATATTTGGCTGATACAGGATACAGTAATTATCTGAATAATTTGAATGATTTGGCTATGCCGGTATGGAGCGAAATTAAGTCAACTATTCTGGATTTTAAGCCTGATGTTATCGGTATAACTACTAAGTCACAGAATTTCAAGTCGGTTTGCATAGTGGCAAGACTTGCAAAGGAGATCAATAAAGAGATAGTTGTAATGGTGGGAGGGCCTCATCCTTCCATGGTAGGGTCGGATATATTCAACTGTGGTGATTTTGATGTAAGTATTATAGGTGAAGGTGAAGAGGTAATTGTTGAATTACTTGATGCAATAGGAGTTCAAGAGGGATTTGATGGCATACGTGGTATTATTTATAGAGAAAAAGGTGA
>Ga0187827_10006139_pt1 | contig 13853 bp, 14 predicted proteins | sample ETNtaG_39_FD_167969 | JGI IMG/M metagenome (GOLD analysis project Ga0187827, IMG submission 167969) | Marine microbial and viral communities from oxygen minimum zone, Eastern Pacific Ocean - ETNP2014_SV_150_PacBio MetaG (Illumina Assembly) | ecosystem: Environmental > Aquatic > Marine > Hypoxic... | reverse complement strand
ATCTGTTCCGGTCTATGCAAGTTTTAATGTTATAGAAAATATAAAAGGGGAAAGTAATTTTATCATCGTCAGCGCAAAAAATGCATCCTTTCAAAAAGCCCTCGAAAAAGAATTGAAACATCAACAAATCCTCACTATCTCCAGAGATAGAATACGTGCTTTAGGAGAATTATCGGTTGGACTAGTCCATAATATAAGTCAACCACTTACTGCATTAGAAATGCGTCTGGAGTTGATGAGAGAACAGTTGGTGAAAGCGAATGGAGAGATTGATAAGGAAAGTTTTGAGGAAATAAAGCATTTAATTTCCCAAATCAATAATAATATACGGGTTATCCGGCTTTTTGCAAATCAAACGGAAGATGAGAGTATAGGAATGGTTAATATAGCGCAAGCTATACGGAATGCTCATAAACTTGTCGAATACGAATTATTAAAAAGAAAGATTGATATATCAATTGAGTTCAGCGACGATCTACCTTTTATTGTTGGCAATGCTCTACTGTTAGAACAAGTTTTTGTGAATTTGATCATTAATGCTCGAGACAGTATACAGGAGAAAATAAAGGAGAAAACTTCTCAAATCCAAATACGAACGGATATAATAGATAAAAAATGGATTGAGGTTTATATTATTGATAATGGGAAAGGCATAAGTGAGGACATTGAAAAGAAGGTATTTGAACCCTTTTTCACGACAAAAGATACATTTGATAATCCCGGATTAGGATTAACAATTTCTTTCGAGATAATCAGTTCAATGGGTGGAGATATTTTTCTGAATAAATCTTGGCAAAATTCCGAGACTTGTTTTGTTGTTCGAATACCAATTGAACAGGACAATGAAAGAGACCAATTAGCTAATTTGATTGAAATATTGCATAGTGAGTAGGGAAGGGGAACAGAAGATGTCCGGAAATATGTTTTCGAAATTAATTGGTTTAATGCAAAATGATATTTCGTCTGAAGAAATATATACTGAAGTATGCAATATAGTTGGCAAAAAAATTCCTTATCAATCCGCTACTTTATATATATATGATGGGGAAAAAAAATCGTTGAATCAAGAATTTATAGTTGGTCTTGATGTTGTAGATTTAATTACAGAATTCGATTTTGGAGGAGGAACTGGTTTTTCTGGTTGGGTTATAAAACAGAAACAACCAGTCATTGTCTCCAATCTACCTCATATTCAAGTTCAAAGGAAAACACAATTTAAATCGTTTGCCGCCCTGCCGCTGTGGGTCGGAAAACAATTACTTGGAGTATTAAATTTAGGACATTCAGAAAGAGGAAAATATTCAAAAAGTGACATAAAATTATTTAAAATCCTTGCGGGAGAAATTTCAATCACACTGCACTATATTTTAATTCGGAAAAAACTAACTACGTTAGAGTCGGATATAAAAAATATAGAATCAGAATTGAAAAAACAGGATGAAAAATTGAACGAACTGAAAGATTCTGCGGCAATTGGTGAGGTTGTATTAAAAATAAAAAATGAAATCAATAAACCTCTATCTTCGATTCTTGGACTAGCAGAAATCCTTGAATTATCTATTCATACTTTATCTCCGAAACGTATTAAAGAAACTCTACATGCGCTAATAACAGAATCCAAGAGAATGGAGAAAATCTTGAATAGTAAAATATAATTCATTCAGATGATTTTAATCATTCTTTTATTCTTTAAATTTCAATAATATCCTCACTACCGGTGTTAATGGAAAGACTCATAACATAGGACCGGTGTCTCCAAATTCCTTCTCTGTTTATTTAGATAAATCCTTAGAAGGAAATTTATTCCTTTTTAAGTCCCTAATATTCCTATTGATAGGAATATTAGGGACTTTTATTATTATATAATATATATTATTAATTCTTAAATAAATGAATTTATAAGATTTAGTTAAATGTATAGATAAAATATATATTGTTTGGCATTGCAGTTGTCTTTTCTAAAATAACAATATTAAATAATTCATGAAAATTAACTTAGAAATACTAAAACACGGTCTGTCAGCTCAAACATTTAAGAATGATATAGTATCCAATAACCTCGCAAATATTAATACCATTGGTTATAAACGGGATGTAATGTTTACAGATATGCTTGATGTATTTGATACAAATGATGATAATAAAAATGTCAAAACCGAGTTTACTCAAGGGACTATGAAAGAAACCGGAAATCCGTTGGACATTGCATTTGCTGGGAGTGGATTTTTCGTCATAGAAAATAATGGAGAAGAGTATTATACAAGGGATGGTCACTTTACAGTTAATAGAGTGGGAAATTTAACCACTGCGGAAGGATTTAATGTCATGGGACAAGGTGGAATAATTAATGTGTCCTTGGATGGCTCAAAAACAGGTGATTTCGAAATCAGTAAATTGGGCGAGATTTTTGTGAATGACGAATATATCGATATGTTAAAAATAGTAGATTTTGAAGATTATAGACAATTATCGAAAGAAGGAGTTAACCTATTTTCAGCAAACGATAATCATAAATCATATGAACCAGAAATGTATATGGTGTTGCAAAGGCATTTAGAAGGTTCTAATGTGAATTCGGTAGATGAAATGGTTGAATTGATCAGTTTACAGAGAAATTTTGAGAGTACTCAAAAGGCTGTGAGGACATTGGATGATGCCTTGGGGAAAGCGGCAAATGATATTGGAAGGTATAGATAATATAAAATTAAGGAGATATAGTTTATGTTAAGATCATTAAGAACTGCTGCATTGGGAATGACAGCACAACAATTAAATGTAGATACTATTGCCCATAATCTGGCTAATGTAAATACAACAGGGTATAAAAAAAGTACCGTTGAATTTCAGGACCTTCTTTACGATAATATTGAGTCGGGGGATGCGAGCAGCCAAGATGGGTTAGAAAAACCAGGAGAAATTCAGGTTGGTTTAGGAAATAAACCCATATCCACCTATAAATCCTTTTCGCAAGGAAATATCACTGAAACGGGAAATTCTCTTGATATAGCTATTAACGGAAAGGGTTTTTTTCAGATTACACAGCCTGATGGATCTTATACATATAGTCGTGACGGAGCATTCCGAGTAAATTCTCAGGGAAATATCGTTACAGCTACGGGGTTACGGGTCTACCCTGAAACATCTCTTCCTGAAGGTGTGACCAGTATAAAAATAAGTCAGGATGGTGTATTATCTGTTTTGATTGACGGTCAGGTTGAACCGGAAGAAATGGGACAATTTGAATTAGCGACATTTATGAATCCTGCAGGATTGAAGGCAATTGGCGGAAATTTATATGAACAAACGGAAGCATCCGGTGAACCATCATACGGATCACCTGGTGACGAAGGATTTGGTGTATGTGTTCAGGGATATTTGGAAAAATCAAATGTAGATGTTGTGGCGGAAATGGTTAATCTAATTGTTTCTCAAAGGTCATACGAAATAAACTCAAAAGCGGTTAAAACAGCAGATGAACTTTTACAAATGACCAACAGCCTTAAACGGTAAAATGTTAATCATTCGAAAATTTATTGGGTTTGTATTTGTTCTGACCTGTTTTGTTTTTTCACAAAACTCAGATGGGATAAAGTCGTTATCACATACGATTAAAATATATTATGCCAATGTATTTAATATTCAGTCAAATGACATCAAATTGAAATTTATTCATGTTCCAGAAATTGATTTGGATAGAGAATATTCTGTAATTCCAACACGAAAGAAAAAATTAGGTCATCAAACTATTTGGATTGAAGAAAAAGATACTGGGGAAACATTTCCAGCAACACTGGAAGTTTCAGCCTATTTTCCGGTTTTAGTTGCAAATAATACCATTTCAAGAAAGGAAAGACTAACACCAGAAATGTTCACTCAAAACAATTATCTTTTAAACCGTGATTTCAATCGCTATATACTTGACATTAAAGAATTGAAGGGGAGTATGGCCTCTCAGGTCATCAAAAAAGGCAAAGCACTTACGACTTCCATGATGAAAATTCATCCTGATATTCATCGAGGAGATTTAGTAGGCGTAGAGTTGGTTTCTGGAAATCTGATTGTGGAGACAAAAGGAGTTACCAGAAAAGACGGGTATCTTGGTCATAGAGCTGAAGTGATTTTGGATAGGACCGGAAAAAAAGTTTTTGGTGAGATTGTAAATATAAATTTAGTGAGAGTGGTATTGAATTAAACAGAATCAATTAAATGATGAGTCAAATATTGAAACAAATATTATTAATAGTTATGAGTTCATTTCTATTGGGTCAAATGGAAGATTTTTCCGTTACATCTATCTATTCAGATATAAAGGCACATAATATAGGAGATTTAATAACGGTACACATTATTGAATCTTCAAATGCCTCTAGGGAATCAAAAGTAAATAGTTCAAGTTCAACCGATATGTCAATGGATGGTAGTGTAGCAGGTACATTAACTGATTATCTTCCATTATTTGGTGCGGCCAGTAAAATTTCAAATATTCTGGATGGTTCTGAAGGGACCGAGCAGAAAGATCAATTAACAGGAAGAATTTCAGTTACTATCATGGAAGAGACAGAAAACGGTATGTTTTTTATCAAAGGAAAAAGAATATTAGAAGTGAACGGTGAAATGAACACTATCCAATTGGAGGGGTATATCAGAGAAAGAGATATTTCCACTGATAATACTGTGTTTTCTTATAATATTGCTAATGCAGAAATTATTTACCGTAAGGGTGGAACTTTGGAAAATGTAGTAAATCCAAGAAAAATGCAAAAATGGTTGACATGGGGAGTAGGATTGGGGTTAGTAGGATTAGCATTTATTGGTCCAATCGCATTTTAATGAAAAACATAAATAAATATATTATATTTCTTATCATAAGCTCATTTATGAGAAGTGAGGTGAGATTGAAGGATATCATCCAGATTGAGAATGAAAGTAATGAATCTTTAATAGGTTACGGATTAGTAATTGGCTTAGGTGGAACAGGAGATCGCTCTACAGGAATGCGGGGAGCCATATTTACAGTGCAGACCATCAGTAATATGCTCGAACGATTTGGTATCACGATTCCTAAAAAAGAATTAAGAACCCGCAATGTTGCAGCAGTAATGGTTACGGGCAAAACTCCAACTTATGGAAGAATTGGAACTTCTTTTGACATTGTGATATCATCTTTAGGTGACGCAACCAGTTTAGAAGGTGGAGTTTTACTTATGACTCCGCTCATAAGCAGTGATGGAATAAAATGGGGCATGGCCCAGGGACCAGTTTCAGTTGGGGGATACAATATAGAAACTGAAGCAGGTGAACGGCTCAGAAAAAATCATGCTCAAGTCGGAAGAGTTCCAGGTGGAGCTCAATTAACAAAAGCAGTAGCCGATCAGGGCATGGCGGTGGATCAACCCCTCAGATTATTATTGAACTCACCGGATTATACAACAGCTACCCAAATATCAGAAAAGATAAATGAAAAATTTAACGGATATTCTGGGGAAAAAATAGCTCAACCAATAAACGCTGCTTTGATTGAAATTACTTACCCCGATTTTGTTTCTAGTCAGGGTGATATCTCGTTTTTTATTGCAGCAATGGAAACACTGATGGTTGCAACGGATATAGAGGCACGGGTTGTTATCAATGAACGAACTGGAACTGTGGTAGCAGGTGGTAATGTTATTATTAGTGAAGTATTGATTTCCCATGGAGATTTAACTATCCATACACAAATGAGGCCCGTCATTTCTCAACCCTCTCCTCTTAGTGAAGAGGGAGAGACAGTTGTTGAAAAGGTCACCAAAACTACTGCAGAAGAAACCGAGCCTAAAACAGGAGTAATTCCTACGACTACTTCCGTGAATGATCTGGCAGCTGCCCTTAATGAAATGGGATTGAAACCTAGGGATATAATTGCCATTTTTCAAGCTGTCAAACAGGCTGGAGCTCTGAATGCAAAACTGATTATTATGTAGGATTAGTAACAATTATTATGGATATAAACTCAATAGAAAAAATCGAACAGCCCAAAACAGATGAAGTCCGAGATATTAAACTGCGAGAGGCGAGCAGAAAAATGGAAGCAGCTTTTCTTACCTATGTATTTAAATCTCTGGAAAAAACTATCCCAAAAACATCAATTGCAGGGAAATCCAGCAATAATTTAGCGACTATGATGTTCAGTACAGTCATGGCAGATGCTGTTTCAGAACAAGGTGGAATAGGGCTTGGAGATCAAATTTATCAATCCCTAAAAGAAATGGATGAACTACCAGATTTTGAAGAATTAAAATTAGATGACTTATCCAACACCATCAATACAATGGAATTCATGAAAACAGGATTTGGTGAATAAAATGGGAAATAGAAAAAAATCTATATTCGATGATCTGTGTAATACTCTTACGAAAGAAGTACAGATTTATGAAGATCTCCTTGAGGCAATGAAAATGAAACAAAATGCAATAATCAAAGGGAATAACGATAAAATTAAGGATGCAATTCATCAGGAGAGAAAAGCCTCACAAAATATTTTAAGACAAATGGAAATGAGAAATGAATTAACTCAATCCATTTCATCAGAATCGAAAATTCGAGATAAAAAAATTACATTGACTACATTAATAGACAAAGCAAATGCAAAAAATAAATCAAAATTGGAGAAGATCAGAAGGAAAATGCATCTTAGTGTAATAGAGATTGATAAACTCAATAGTGAAAATAAATACCTTCTTTCAGCTTCAATAACTCATGTTAAAGATTTAGTGAAAGTATTTTTATCTGCAGGAGATAAACTCCATTCTCATTATGGTATCAATGGATCCATAAAAGAACACCAAAAAGATAATCGAGTTTTGGATTTTAGGATATAATTAATCATGTCTATTTCAAACATATTTGAGACTAGTAAAAGGTCTTTGTTGAACCACCAATCAGCCATTAATACCACAGCAAAGAATATTGCCAATGTATATACTGATGGCTATACCCGTCGTACATTCGATTTGTCCAATTTATCTTTAGGATTCGGGAATATGAGTGAGGATTCAATAAGCCGGGTTAAGAATCAGTTTTTGGATAATCAGATCTGGTATGAAAATCAGGCTTTGGGAAAAGAATCCATGAGCGAAATGTTAATGAAACAGGTAGAAACTGTTTTTGGTGAACCGGATGATTCGGGACTTGCGAGTATTATGACAGAGTTTTGGAATTCGTGGTCAGGTTTGGCAAATAATCCGGAGAGTGATTCAGCTCGATCATTGGTGCGTGATAAAGGTATTCTGTTAAGCAACACATTTAATCGGTTAGATAAAAATTTAAAAAATCTTCAAAGACAGACTGGTATTGAGATACAACAAAAAGTGAATGAGATCAATCAATTAGTGACCCAACTTGGTACAATTAATAAACATATTGATTCTCATCGATCCGATGATTTAATGGATCAACGGGATGTTCTGTTGAGTGAGTTATCCAGTAAAATTGATATACAGGTTACGGAAAATCCTTCTGGTACAGTTGAAGTTTTAGCCGGTGGTCATATTTTGATTTCTGAAAATTATACAAATCAGTTAAAAATCAACATGACGCAAAATAATAACGGGTTATTTCATTCTGATATAAAGACTACCCAGGGCGATAAAAGTATTGTAGTAAAATCTGGAGAATTAGGTGGATTATTGGAATTTCACAATATACATGTTTCTTCTTATATGAATTCAATGAATGAGTCAGCAGTATCATTAGCTAACGAGGTTAATAAAGTTCATGCTCAGGGATTTAATCTTACTGGACTATCAGGATTAAATTTTTTCAAAAATACTATTTCAGGTGCGGGAGACTTTTCCCTCTCTGCTGAAATTTTATCAGATTCATCGCTAATAGCCACTTCATCGGAATCTGATGTTAATGGAGATAACACTACAGCTCAAGCTATTGCAGAATTACAATATGATGAATTAATCAATGGTAGATCAGTTTTGGACAATTATAATTCATTGATTGCAGATGTGGGTAATAGAGTCCAGGAAGCAACGTTCATTCGTCAAAATCAGGGAAAGATTGTACAACAATTACAAATTCAGAAAGCTTCTATAACCGGAGTGTCTCTTGATGAAGAAATGACTCAACTCATTCAATTTGAGCAAGCCTATGGGGCAGCAGCCAGAATGATTTCTACAGTGGATGAATTAATGCAGACGATTTTGTCAATAGGATAAAGTGAAGTATTCTTTAGTAATAGTAAATTGAAATAAAAATTTTCAGGAGGAAAAATGCGAATTACACAATCAATGATAACAAAGAGTTTATTGTCGAGCATTAATCAAAACAGGGAAAGTATGCATTCCATACAGGGATCTATCACCACCGGGAAAGAAGTGGATCGATCCTCAGATGATCCCATTAAATTTTTTCGTGCGAATCGTTTTCGTCAAAGCATTAAACAAAATGAACAATATTTAGAAAATGTTCAAAATGCAAAAGGTTGGCTTCAAACTACATCTTCCAATTTGGATAGTATGTTGAGTCAGGTCATGACATTGCGGGAAAGGGCAGTACAGAGTGCCAATGATACATTAAGTGCCGAAAACAGGCTCCAGATGGCATCTGAAATTAATCATATCCTTGAAGATTTAGTCAATATGGCAAATGAATCCTTTCTTAATAAAAACCTATTTTCAGGAACAAAGACAAAAGTTGATAATCCATTCGTATACGATGGAAATTCTATAGAGTATCAAGGTAATACAGGAAAAATTAATAGGCGCATATCGGAAAATCTCACGATTAATATTAATGTGACCGGACAGGATATTTTAGACACTAATATTTTTAATGCTGCCTTGGATTTGCGGATTGCACTAGAAAATGATGATACGAACGAAATAGCGAACACGATTGATTCAATAGATACAGCCTCAGAAAAAATGATCAGTTTAAATACAAGTATCGGATCTATCCAGCAGCAATTAGAATTAGCGGAAGATCGGTTGGAGACAGCCAATTTGAACCTTACCACGTTTCTTTCAGAAACAGAAGATGTAGATTTAGCTTCTGCTATTACTCAGTATAATTCCGAAGAAATGGCATACCAGGCAGCTCTACAGTCAACAGCAAATATTCTTCGATTAAATATAATGGATTTCTTGAGATGAAAGCTACCGTTTCTGCTCACACTTCTCAAACAGATTCGTTTATATACCGGTTTCATTCGGGTGAATACCAGATGTTGAATGGAAATGGGACTGATTTTGATTTGAGTAATATCATAGATTTTGATAATGGAATCCCAGGATTTGAAGAGTTATCAAAATTTATAATACTACCTTTAAAAGAATACCCTCCGTTTCAAGTTTTTCAATCATTGGAGGCTCCACCAATAGCCATGTTTGTTATTCCTATCCATTATTTTGAATCCAAACAGGAAATAAAAATTGACAAGGTAGATTTGGAGCAAATTGAAGCAAAATCACAGGATGACACGAATGTATATTTTGTGATTAAAATGTCCCAAGAGGAGAAGAAATTCACAGCAAATACAAAGGCTCCAATCGTCATTAATCCCAAGATTTTAAAAGGATCTCAGATCATTTTAGATAATCCCAACTTACAAATCGAACAACCTTTGGATTTAGCATAAACTATTAGTCCATTTAACATGGAGGTTAAATGCTTGTATTGACACGGAAGTCAGAAGAAAAAATAAGGATAGGAAAAGATATAATCGTTTCTGTCATCAGCAAGGTTCACGGACCTATTAAATTAGGAATCGAAGCTCCCCGAGAAATTTCTGTTTACAGAGAAGAAATTTACCAATCCGTTATTAATGCAAATCGGAATTCGATTGCAAAAAAATCTATTTGCTTAAAATATTGAAAATTTTACAATATGAAGAAAGGAGAGAAATGTGACATATAGTCCACCTGAACAGTTGATTACTTTGTTATCAGAAGATGCAAAAAGAGTAACAGATTCAAAACAAGAAATAAATATGCAAGATTCAAATAATGAATATTTTAAATTTTCCCGTCCGGAGGTTCAAGCATTGGTAGATCCAAATTCTCAAACGATTTTAGACATTGGATGTGCTTCTGGAATTTTTGGATCACAGATAAAAGAAAAATTAGGTGCAGAGGTTTGGGGCATTGAACCAGTTAAAGATATTGGTTTAAAAGCAAAAAAAGTTATTGATAAGGTAATCATTGGTAGAGTAGAGGATCATTTTTACCAATTGCCTGATGAATATTTTGATTCAATTATATTTTCGGATATTCTTGAACATCTTGTAGATCCATACAAGGTTTTGGATTTGGTCAAAGATAAATTATCTAAAAACGGTGAAATAATTGCAAGTATTCCAAATGTTAGGCATTGGTCTGTTTTAAAGGAATTACTTGAAGGAAAATGGGAATACCAGGATGCTGGCATTCTTGACCGTACTCATTTACGATTTTTTACCAAAAGTTCAATCATAAAAATGTTTCAAAATGCAGGTTATAAAATAAACGAAATCAGAGCGACACAGTTTGGAGAAAATACGATCTCATCAAAATTATTAAATGCAATGTCTCAATCGGGTTTAAACGTGAGTAGTTTAGCTGAAGAAGCAAATCACTATCAATATCTTCTTAAAGTTTCCTCCTTACACTCTTGTAAAGAAAAGATGGATGAATTACCATTCGTATCAATCATTATGCTTACATGGAATGCATTGGAGTACACAAAAAAATGTATTGATTCAATTGTAAGATTTACTCATTACCCTCATGAAATTATTTTTGTAGATAATGCTTCTACGGATGGATCGGTTGAGTATTTGAGAGATTTAGTAAATGTCCATGATAATTATAAGTTGATTCAGAATAAAGAGAACAAAGGATTTGCAGGAGGAAATAACCAGGGAGTGGAGGCTGCAAGCGGGGAATATGTGATGTTACTGAATAATGATGTCCTTGTATCAGAGAATTGGCTTTCCCGAATGGTAGATTCTTTAGAGAAACACAATAATATTGGAATTATAGGACCAGTGACAAACTATATTAGCGGAAGACAAAGTTATGTTGATCAGTATGATGGAGATGACTATGAAGCATTTGCACAATTTATTGAGAATGAAAATAAAGGAAAATTAACACCCCGAAGAAGACTCGCAGGATTTGCAATGCTTATGAAAAAGGATGTATTTGAAGAAGTAAATGGATTCGATGAGACATTTGGAGTTGGAAATTTTGAAGATGATGATATGAGTTTAAAGGTTCGATCCAAAGGATTTGCTTTAATGGTGGATGAGTCAGTGTTTATTCATCATTATGGTAGCCAGACATTTAAGGCAAATCAAATTGATATCTTGGAAAATTTGAATGATAGGATGCCTATTTTTCAAAATAAATGGCCTGACGTAGATTATCAGGAGTTGTTGGAAATAAAAAATCCGTTAGATGAATATCATAGTAATTTAATGAATAATGGAATCAATAAACTGGAAAGATCTGATTTTAGTTCAGCTGAAAAACAATTTTTACAGATTTTGCAAGAAAATCCAATATCTGAAGAAGCCTTGTATGGTCTTGCTTTGTGTTCGCAAAATTGTCAAAATAATGTCAAAGCAATGGAATATGTCAATGATCTGCTTCAGATCAATCCGGATCATGTGGAAGGATTGAACCAATTTGGTATAATTTTGGTCAATGATAATAATTTTGAAGATGCAAAAAATGTATTTATAGCTGCAATTAATAAATCTCCAGGCTTTATTGATGCACAAAGGAATCTGGCAGAATTATTTATTTTGGAGGGAGATTACGATACAGGTGTTCAAGCCTATTTAACTATTATAAAAAATCATCCTGAAGATATTCCTTCTTTATTGAGAATGGCAGAATTGAATCAAGAAGCTGATAATACTAAAGAGGCATCTGAATGGGCAGAATTAGTCCTACAGCTAGAGCCTGAACATCCCTTAGCCAATCAATTTATTTCATAAATGAACACTTGCTTTTTTTTATTGTGTAATTATTTTTCTTTACAGTTGAATATTTCACAGTACTATATTCGCTAAATTCTTTCTTTTTCTATAAAAGGAGCAAATCCTAAATTGCTCCATGTCAGGTCTTATGATTACAAAGGATAACTTCACCTTTAAGGATTTTAAGTTATCACTACAGAAACCGGTTCATATTGGACTTCCCTCCGAAGCGAAGGATTCTGTAAATAAATCTCACAGAAATTTACAATCCATTCTTACATCCGGCATTCCTGTGTATGGGGTCACAACTGGATTTGGTAAATTAAGTCATGTAAAAATAAATCCATCTGATCAGAGGAAATTACAATTGAATTTGGTTCGGAGTCATGCTGCGGGAGTAGGACGACCGGTTGATAAGGGAATTGTCCGAACTATGATGATTCTAAAGTTACTCACATTTGTAAAAGGATACAGCGGGGTGAGAATGTCTGTTGTGAACCAGATAATTCAATTTTTAAATGAGGATATTGTTCCAGTAGTACCTGAGAAAGGATCTGTAGGTGCAAGCGGTGATTTAGCCCAGTTGGCACACATGGGTTTGGCGCTCATAGGTGAGGGGGAGGTATTTTATAAAGGCAAACAAACTGAATCTAGACTAATTATGAAGAGTTTGGGTATGGTACCATTGCAATTAGAACCCAAAGAAGGGATCAGTCTTATTAACGGTACCCATTATTCTACTGCTCTGGCTATAGCAATATTAAATTATTCCCAAAATTTACTTCAGTGTGCTGATATTATCGGTGCATTATCTGTGGAATCAAGTTTGAGTTCGAGGAATGTATTTGATCCAAAAATTCATTCCCTAAAAGCTCATCCCGGTCAGAGAAATTCTGCACAAAATATTTGGAATATTTTATCTGATAGTGACATAGTTGTGTCCCATATAGAGTGTGGAAAAATTCAGGATCCTTACAGTTTCCGCTGTATTCCTCATGTTCATGGAGCAAGCAGGGATATGATCAATAATGCAGCTGATTGTGTCAATAATGAAATAAATAGTGTGAGTGATAACCCATTGATTTTTTCAGAGAAAGAGATACATTCATCCGGACATTTTCATGGAGAACATATAGCTCAGGCAATGGATTCTGTTGGAATCTCCATCAGTGAAATTGGAGCTATTTCACAGAAGAGAATTCATTATTTTATGAAGGGGATTGAGGATATAATTCCGCCCTTTTTAGCTCTCAATCCCGGCTTGGAATCGGGGTATATGCTGGCACAGGTAACCGCAGGAGCACTTGCATCGGAAAACAAAACATTGTCTCATCCGGCAAGCGTTGATAGTACGACAACCTCTGCAGGGCAGGAGGATTTTGTATCCATGGCACCCTGGGCAGGACAAAAAGCCTTAATAATTGCTGAAAATACTGCAACAATCTTGGCAATTGAGTTAATGGTATCTGCATCAGCTGCACAATTATTTTTAAAAGATTCTCAACCCTCTTCTGTAACCAGAGAAATTTTCAATGAAGTGAATACTTATTTGAAATATGACACAGGAGACAGACCATTAGACAAAGAAATTCAAGGAATAAAGTCTTTGATAATTTCCGGAAAATTAACCGAAACAGTTGAAAGTAAAATTGAGTTAATATAAGGTATGAAAAAATCCATCTCCATGAAAAAAGGTCTCACATTTGATGATGTATTAATGGTACCCATGCACTCTGAGATTTTACCTAGGAATGTAGAATTAAGTACCATATTAACATCTGATATTTCACTGAATATCCCGATTCTAAGCGCTGCTATGGATACAGTAACCGAAGAGGAGATGGCAAAAGCGATTGCCCGGGAGGGAGGATTAGGGATTATCCACAAAAATCTGTCGATTCCC
>Ga0187827_10006135_pt1 | contig 13865 bp, 15 predicted proteins | sample ETNtaG_39_FD_167969 | JGI IMG/M metagenome (GOLD analysis project Ga0187827, IMG submission 167969) | Marine microbial and viral communities from oxygen minimum zone, Eastern Pacific Ocean - ETNP2014_SV_150_PacBio MetaG (Illumina Assembly) | ecosystem: Environmental > Aquatic > Marine > Hypoxic... | reverse complement strand
GCAAAGCAGAAACCATTTTGGATAATGTGTGTGAGGGTCAGTTCCCGTAGATTTCCCTGACTGCCCCCCCCCTACGCAGAACTGGAAAACAAATCCAAACCTACAAGGTCGGTTGGTTGTTTGCGTGAAATATTAAACATCCCCCTCTTAAAAATGAGAGGTGGTGCGTGGATTATCTATCGGTAGTATCGTTATGACTAACGCTGTTCTGCCACTTGTCTAAACGCTTCCATCGCCATCTCTTCATTTAGAACACCACTTTCCACCATATCCACCAGTTTGCGAACTGCTGCGTTCTTTGCGTTTTGACCCCTTTTACTTTCATATTTGGTAAGTTCTTTGATGAACGCATCACCAGAAATATGCCTACCATAATGGTTGCGTATTTGGGTCACACCAGTTCCCATCGTGGTTGCCAGTTGGTAAATATCAACATTCTGCCGAAGACGCTGTATCGCAAAGAAATGTCGCAACGAGTAAAGAGTTCTCGCCTTTCCATCAACGGATAAACGCAGACCTTCTTTTCTATCTTCATACGGACAACGATTTAAGAAGTTGCGAAACTGCGTGGATAAATCAACGGGTGTGGTTTCATCCTCACTCTTTCGCCGGGAACCAAAAACCAAGTCATTATCTTCGGTGTGCGGTGATGCCTTTTTGTATTCTTCCAATACACCGATGATATTGTCGCTGTGTGCTACTGCTGTTCTGCCCCTACGAACTTTTGATGTTTCCCCCCTTACCGATACTAAAAGAACTTTCTTGCCGTCCTCATCCATCTCAATCCTAAAATCGCTGTATCGTAGATTTTTACACTCCCCTGTCCTCAATCCTGTTGATGCCGACAATAGAACGAATGTTCGCAACATATGTCGTTGGAACCGATGGAAAGTGTTGATACGAGTATCCTTCCAACGACCACGACAGAGATAGTAGTTATAAAGATTGGAGGTAAGGACACGCCATTCATCGTTTGTGAATGTGTCCCTGTGCTGAACCATTCTGTCCTCTTTTGGTAGTGCGTCCTGTGCGCTAATTTTGATGGTGCGCAACAAATGCCCTTCATCAACTGCTGCTCTCAACAACTCGTTTATGAGGGATGCTTCTGCTCGCAAAGTCGCAAATGAAGGTTTCTTTGCGACATTATTAGATGACTTTGATTTCGCACCCAACCTCTTCTCGTTCAGTTGGATGCGTTCTTGCCCCTCTTTGGTGTTCCAAAAGTTCAGTCGGTAAGACCAATACCCATCAACGACCTTTTTGTTGATGTCCGTTATGTTCTTACGACCCATAAACCCAGAAACATAACGCTCATAAACAGATGTCTTCCACTTATACCGACTATCAGTAAGACGGGTTTGTTGCGTCTGTATCCACTCATTAAAGAACTTATCAACGGAGAGTTCTTTAAGGGAAAAACCACCCTTATGTCTTACTCGCAGATTTTCATATTCCTGCTCTGCCAAAACTAATGCTTTATCTGGGTTGGTTTCTTTGATGGTTCTACGAATATACCCCTTGCGACCCTCTATTTTCGCACGAAAGGAGAATGCCCCGTCATCTGTCCTGCGAAAGATAATCAACCTACTCCCGTAGATTTTGCTGTCGTGTCTGTCTTTATATGTTGCCGACATTCTCTGCGCCTTTTTGAGAACTGGTTTTCTAAAATGAGAACTGGAAGACAAAAGTGTCTCATTTGTGCGTTTTCGTCAAGTTTTCATTATAGAGAAATCGCAGTTTTCAGGTGATTGCGCCTCAAATGCGCCTCAAATAAAAAGGGGTTAGAAAACATCTAACCCCTTGTTTTATAACGATTTTTTGTATTATGCGTATTATCGTTTGGAGAACTGGAAGCTCCGGCGGGCTTTGCGGCGTCCATATTTTTTCCGTTCGACAACGCGGCTGTCACGGGTCAGGAAGCCTTCTTTTTTCAAAGGAGGCCGCAGTGCTGGTTCATACAGAACCAGCGCTTTCGAAATACCATGACGCACGGCACCGGCTTGACCCGAGAGGCCACCGCCTTTGACCGTGCAATTGACGTCATATTGATCGGCACGCTCGGCAATGCCAAACGGCTGGTTGATCATCATGCGCAGCACGGGACGAGCGAAATAAGTTTCGATATTCCGGCCATTGACGACAATTTTGCCACTGCCTGGCTTGATCCAAACGCGGGCAACCGCATCTTTCCGTTTGCCGGTCGCATAGGAGCGTCCGTGCTCATCGATCTGCGGCTCAACCGCTGTGACATCTGCTATAGCAACAGGCGCAGCTGCAGCTTCTTCACCGGCCTCAGCAGATTCTGCCGGAGCTTCAGTTTCAGCGGCGGCGGCAACAGCTTCACCCAAATCTTCGAGGGTTTTCTTTTCTTCAGCCATGATTAGTTACTCCCGATAGCGCGGTTTACAGAATTTTTCGGGTTCATTGCAGCAATATCCAAATTTTGCGGTTTTTGCGCTTCATGGGGATGATCGTTACCAGCATAAACGTGCAGCTTTTTCATTTGCTTGCGGCCCAGCGGGTTGCGGGAAATCATGCGCTCAATGGCTTTGATGACAACGCGTTCCGGATGATCACTATCAAGAATTTTATCCGCCGTCCGGCTTTTGATACCGCCCGGATAGCCGGTATGCCAATAATAAGTTTTGTCGTCACGCTTGTTGCCGGTCAGCCCAACTTTCTCGGCATTAACGATAATAATATTATCGCCACAATCGATATGCGGGGTGTAGGTGGGTTTATGTTTACCGCGAAGGCGCATCGCGACGATGCTGGCCATCCGGCCCAGTACCAAACCTTCAGCGTCAATCACGAACCACTCGCGTTCGACTTCGGCCGGCTTTTGCGAATATGTACTCATCTCGAATCCAATCTCAAAATATACTGACGGCATCCGGTCATTAAGAATAAGGATACCTTCAATTTCGGCGCGGAGTATGCCAGGATAATCTGCCTAGTCAATGCAAATAATATTAATTTTATTGTTTATAATCAAAAGGTTATGAATGAGGTATAATATTACCACAATATGGCTGGTAGAATTGATCACTATTTGAATCCGGTCACACCGACGAAGCGTCAATTTAGCGGTTGCGAAATGGGTGTCAATCGCGGCAATCTGCCCCAGCAGTAAATAGTGGTAAAAACTTGGGAGTATTAAATGCCGGCCAGCAACAATGAAACTATTCTTCTCCGCGAAGATAAAGATGGCATCTGTACGCTGACGCTAAACCGTCCGGAAAAGCGCAACGCCATGTCGACGGAACTCATCGCCGAGCTGCAAAATGCCTTTGATACCATCGCTGACGACAAGTCGGTCAAAGTCATCATCCTCGCCGGTAACGGTCCGATTTTTAGTTCCGGCCATGACCTCAGGGAAATTCGCGGCGATTCGAGCTATGAAACCATCCATGCACTGTTCCAGCAATGCAGTAATTTGATGATCTCGATGAAAAAGCAGCCGCAGCCGATTATCGCCCGGGTGCATGGTATCGCCATGGCCGCCGGCTGTCAGTTGATGGCGAGTTGTGATCTGGCCGTCTCTGTTGATACCGCGAAATTTGCCGTCCCCGGAGTCACCAATGGCTTATTTTGCTCGACCCCGGCCGTCGCGCTAAGCCGCGCTGCCAGTCCCAAACATACCATGGAAATGCTGTTGATGGGTGATCTCTTTAGTGCCAAGGATGCCTTGCGCTTTGGCCTGATCAACAAGGTCGTCAAACCGGAAGAGCTGGACGCGGCAGTAATGGAATACGCTGCGAGTATCGCTAGCCGCTCGACGCTTACGATGTCAATGGGCAAACCCACATTTTACGCGCAACTCGATATGGAATTAGCCGAAGCCTACGCCTACACCACCGAAGTGATGGCGAAAAATATGCAGGAATATGATGCTCAGGAAGGCATTGATGCTTTCCTTGAAAAACGCGATCCCGAATGGCGAGGCCGTTAAGCCAACAATGGAACCTCTCACCTATTCCGACGAGCACATCGCCAGCATCTTCAAACACGTTCAGAGCATCGCCATGGTTGGCGCCAGCCCTAAACCGCACCGAGCCAGCTATCGGGTGATGAAGTTTCTTCAGGATCGGGGCTACCGGGTGATCCCGGTGAACACGCGTAAAAATGATGACTTCATCCACGGCGAAAAAGTTTATAACACTCTCGCCGAAATTCCAGATGACTTTCAGATGGTGGATATCTTCCGCAATATTACCGGTGCCGTCGAGATCACAAATGAAGCGATCTCCCTCGCCGCTGAGAAAAGCATTGATACCATTTGGATGCAGCTTGAAATTCGCAGTGATCAAGCGGCTGAGCGAGTTGAGACCGCTGGGCTCAATATGGTCATGGACCGTTGTCCAGCCATTGAAATCAGGCGTCTCGTCGGATCAGGACATCTACCTGCTTGATCTGAGACAATGACACCTATTAAGATTTCGATTAGAAATTATACGATATAACAGGATCGTTAATTTCGTGTGATATCGGTAGTGCCGATCTTGCTGAAACGACGCGCATATGAATTTTTAGAATTATCCATTACGGGCGATCGCTTCAGCTACGTTTTTGATCGCTTCATGATGGTGCTCATTTCACCACCTTCTGCCTAAACAGCGTTCTTCGCTGTAACGATAAGATCACAAATTTCGCGCACCGCGCCATCGCCGCCTTTCTTTTTGGTTACATAAACGGCAGCAGAAATGGCTTCGGTTGTCGCATCGGCTACAGACATCGGACACCCGACAGCTGCCAAAACCGGAAGGTCATTGAGATCGTCACCAACATGACCAACTTGATCCAAATCGATCCCCAAGCTGTCACAAATTTCGACGATTGATGCCAATTTATCTTCACATTCAAGCTGGACATAATCGACGCCCAGGCGCTGCCCCCGATGCGCAATCGCCGGCGTCAAACTGGAGGTGATAATAGCAATTTTAACGCCACTTTTTTGCGCCCGTTTGATGCCCATACCGTCTTTGACATTAAATTTGCGCAACTCAGCACCGTCATCGGTGTAATAAAGACCACCATCTGTGAGGACGCCATCAGTATCAAGCGATAATAACTTCAGCCCGGCCAAGCGCCCCATAAATTGCTGTTCGGATAATTTACTCACACTTTTGCCTCCAATATGGCTTCAACCTCGGCCAGGTCTTCCGGCGTATCGACTCCAATAGAGCCCGGCTCAACCGGCACACAGACGATGCGAAAGCCATGTTCAAGATAGCGCATCACCTCAATGCTCTCGGCGCGCTCTACTGGTCCTCGTTCAAGTTCGGGAAAACGCAGCAACGCCTCACGGGTAAACGCATAGAGTCCGACATGAACCGTCCGTGGCATCGTCTCCGCCATTGGATACGGCACCGGCAGCCGTGAGAAGGTGATAACGCTATTATCAAGAGCAGGCACCAGATGAACTACTGAAGGGTCATCCAATTGCGCATCGGTGGCTCCTTCAATATAGCCGGTCGCCACTTCAATCCTCTGCTCCATCGCTTTCAGCAAACACTCCGTAACTGCATCAATGGTTGCCGGCTCAATCAAGGGCTCATCACCTTGAACATTGACATATACGTCTGCTTCGATTTTTTGGGCAACTTCGGCGAGACGGTCACTGCCGGTCGGATGGCTATCAGCGGTCATCACCACCTCAAGATTATTGGCGTGGCAATACTCGGCGATGCGGTCATCGTCTGTCGCGATCACTATTTGCGTAACGCTTTCAGCCTGGATGGCCTGATCCCACACCCAATGGATCATCGCCTTGCCGCAAATTTCCTGCAGCGGTTTGCCGGGAAAGCGGGTCGATGCCCAGCGGGCCGGAATGACAGCGAGTACTTTCATCTATTATCCTTTATGTCTGTCCATAACTAATCTAACCCGGGTTACTTTTTTGCAATGAAGTAAGCTGTCTCCTAATTCTATAAAAAAGTATGCTGTCACCTAAATATACTCTATTCAATCGGCACCCACTGTCCACCCTGGAGATTCAAAAGATCGATATAAAGTTTAAGGGTCGCAAGTGCTGGTGCACCAAGGAAGGATCCCTGTCCCATCAGCGACAGGAAGGCGCCGATTCGCAGAGGCTTCTGTTGAGCTTGAACCGGCGTTAAGGCCAAAACTACTCCAAATAAAGCCAGGAAAACTGCGGATATGAGACGATTACTAGATCGTCGATATATCGATTCAAAATTCACCATGGGTCCACTGATATTATAGTTCCATAGCCCTGCGAGAGGAACAACTGCTTTAAACCAAACTGGGCCGTGGACGCTTTTTTTTCCGATTGTGGTTGCGCGGAACACCGGCTACTCAATTATTGGTGATTATCAATCTAATTATTTGTTGAGAATTAGTCACAGAACACCGTTGTTTTTAATGTGAAACACTTGCAAATAATTGGTGGCTGTGTCGGGCAGTTTGTGCCACAGTACTGCGTTAATGAATTACAATCTTTATTGGGAGGAACTTTCGATGAAAAAATTTAAGTTGCCATTTTTGGCAGGTGCCGTAGCGATGACCGCCGCGTTCGGTGTCAATACTGTGTCGGCGGCTGATTTTAAAATCAAACTTCACCACCAGACGCCACCAAAAGCACCAGTTAATGTTTTCCTGCTAACACCATTACAAAAAGCCCTAGAAAAAGATTCCGGTGGCCGGATTTCAGCGCAAGTCTATCATTCAATGTCCCTCGGCGGTAGCCCACCGCAAGTATTTAATCAGATCAAAGATGGCATCACCGAAATCGGTTGGACGCTGCCTGGTTATAGCGGTGGCCGCTTTCCGCTGACCTCGGTATTCGATCTACCATTTATGGTCTCAACCGCCGAAGCCACTACTCAGGCCTTTCAGGCGTTTGCTGATAAGCATCTGCAGAAAGAATATAAGGACGTTCATCCGTTGCTGTTCCACACCGCTGCACGGTTCAAAATCCATATGGTAAAAAATCAGATTAAATCGATCAGCGATTTTAATGGCCTGAAAGTACGCGCCACCAACCGTGGTATGGGTGAGCTTTTGAAATCCGTTGGTGCAACGCCGGTCTTTATGCCGGTGCCGAAAGTACCACAAGCACTATCTAAAGGTGTGGTAGCCGGCGCAGTCCTGCCGTGGGAAATCGTTATTCCTTTCAAAATTCAGGAAATCGCCCCCAACCACACCCTGGTCAAAGGACCGCGTGGATTGATTGCGGCAACCTTCTTCTTGGGTATGAATAAAAAGTTCTATGACGGATTGCCTGGAGATTTGAAAAAAGTCGTCGATAAAAATACCGGCATGAATATTGCCGCGAAAGTTGGTAAATCTTATGACAAAATTGAAAACGTCTTCAAAGCCAAAGCCGTAAAACGGGGCAATAAATTTTATTCATTGCCGGCGGGAGATGTTGCAACGATTAAAACCTCGGCGCTTAAAATTCAGCAAGCTTGGGTCGCCGACGTCACCAAGAAAGGGCATAACGGTAAAGCCTTGTTAGCTGAAGCCAACGCCCTAATTGATAAATATTCAAAATAGGCTCGATTGATACCGTACAATCGACTAATACTTAGCCTATGACAGGCGAAACAGAGACCAGCACCCGGCCTGATCCAATTGGCCGGGTGCTATTTCGTTTAGCGCGGGCACTGGTTATTATCGGCGGAGCTTGTTTGACTGCCGCCGGTATTCTTACCGTTGGCAGTGTTATTGGACGATACTTTTTTAATTCACCGATACCGGGTGATTTCGAATTGGTCGAAATGGCCTGTGCCGTTGCGGTTTTTTCCTTCCTGCCCTATTGCCAACTTAAAAAGGGCAATGTGCTGGTAGATTTTTTCACCTATAATTCATCGCCCCGCACCAAAGGAATTCTTGATTCAATCAGTGCCATAATTTATAGCGCGATTACAGTCTTACTGACATGGCGTCTCTGGGTTGGCGGTCTGGATTTCCTCGCCACCAATGAACAAACCGTCATTCTGCAAATTCCTCGCGCCTACGTTTTTATTTTTATCATGCCCAGTATGGTGCTCCTCGTTGCGGCCACCTTTTACACCATTTGGCAGCATTACTATGAAGCCGGGGTCGAGCATAATCCACTTGAGAGCGAATTATAATGGAAGGCTTGGAATTCGGGTTCATCATGCTCGGCGTCCTGCTGGTGCTAATTGCGCTCAGATTGCCAATTGCTATTGCGATGATTACCGTTGGCGTTGCAGGTTATTTAACTCTCGCGGGCTGGACCCCCCTGTTGAATTATTTCAACAGCGCCGCCTATTGGCGTTTTTCCACTTATGATCTTTCCGTCGTCCCGCTGTTCCTGTTGATGGGGCAATTCGCCACCCACGCCGGCATGAGCAAAGCCTTGTTCGATGCAGCAAATGTTTTTCTCGGTCATAAAAAAGGCGGTGTCGCGATGGCCGCGATCGGCGGCTGCGCCGGGTTTGGCTCAATTTGTGGATCTTCTCTCGCCACGGCAGCCACCATGGGTCAAGTAGCCCTTCCCGAACTTAGACGATTTAAATATTCCGGTGCTCTGGCGACCGGAGCGTTGGCTGCCGGCGGCACCCTCGGTATTTTAATTCCACCATCTGTCATTCTGGTGATCTATGCAGTCCTCGTCGAAGCCAATATCGCCACCATGTTCTTGGCGGCTTTCATCCCCGGCTTCATCGCCGCGCTCGGCTACATGATCGTCATCTTCATTTATGTACGGGTTTCGCCTAAATCCGGCCCCTCCGGTGAAAAGTCCACTCGCTCCGAACGATGGAGCGCATTAAAAGAAATCTGGACCGTCGTGCTGATTTTTATCATCGTAATTGGCGGCATTTATACCGGCGTCTTCACGCCGACGGAAGGCGCAGCATTTGGCGCTATTGGCACGGGCGCACTGGCTTACTTCCACGGTGGCATGCGCAGAGAAGGGTTTATCGATTGCGTCATGAGTGCGGGCCAGACCACCGCGATGATATTTCTGATCATTCTTGGCGCTGATGTCCTCAACGTGTTTTTAGCGTTGACCCAGCTACCACAAGAATTGGCAGCCATGATCGGCGATGCTGAATTATCGCCTCTGCTGGTATTATCAATAATTCTGTTCTTTTATCTGCTCGGTGGCTGCATCATGGATTCTCTGTCGATGATTCTCCTGACCATTCCAATTTTCTGGCCGATCCTGGAGGCAATGGATTTCGGTATGAATCCAGAAGACGTAAAAGTCTGGTTTGGCATCGTTGCCCTAATCGTTGTCGAAACCGGGTTAATAACCCCGCCAGTCGGCATGAATGTGTTTGTCATAAATTCGATGTCGAAAGATATTCCCATCGCTCAGACCTTCAAAGGGGTTGCCCCTTTCATTGCCTCCGACGTGGTTCGAGTCGCATTGCTGGTCGCGTTCCCGGGTTTGACGCTCTTCCTGGTGCAGTTGTTCGGAAATTAATCAACCGGCAGAGTGAAACAGTATCAGTTCCTTTGCACGTCAAATATCCCTAGTTCGCGTATTATGATCCGCACGATCTCATCTGGCGTATCAGAAATAGAAATATTTAAAGCGGTCGAGGGTTTCTCAAGATCGTTAAATTGTGATTTTAAAAGAGTTTGAGGCATAAAGTGGTTTTCTCGACTTGCCAACCTTTCTGAAATTTGAGTTTTTGAACCATCTAAGAAGACGAGAGTGTAGTTTTGCCGACCCATTTTTTCCCGATAGGATTTTTTTAAAGCAGAACAGGCGATAACCAGAATTTATTGACGATGATAATTCGTAATTGCAGAGATAATTTCTTCCAACCATGGGGCTCTATCTTGATCAGTTAAAGAGTAGCCATTTTTTATTTTTTGAATATTACAACGTGGATGCAAATCATCGGCATCTAAAAAATCACCACCAATTTTGTTAGCCAATAATTTACCAGTAGTTGTCTTCCCACTACCGGAAATGCCCATTATCAATATACATTGATTTAGCATCAACTTACTATTTCCCGTAAATTCTCTGATTTAATAAAACTTGAAAAAATGGAATAGAAGCAGCCAAAACCAATTCTGCTTAAATTAAACAGTTTTAAACAACAGCTGGATTCTGTAACTTCTCTTCCCGCTCTCGCTGCCAGTGCATGGTTTTTAATAGTGTGTCCAAGGTGATTGAGCCAAAGGTCGCCCGAGCGATATCATCGATTTCACCCAACACTAACAGCAGCGCGCAACCGATATCGGTTGCATCTCCGGGATCAGCAGCTGCGGTCGAATCACTGCCAATTTCCTCAAAGATATTGATAACATCCATCAGGGTTGTTCGTTTAGAATTACCGGAGAAACGGTAACCACCACCGGCACCCCGCACCGAATTAACCAAGCCGGCGCGGCCAAGATCACGCAATACTTTGGCAAGGTGATTGGATGATATGCCATAGATATCGGCGATATGCGTTGCCGACAATTGGTGGGACGGATCTCGGGCAAGTTCCAAAACCGCATATAATCCGTATTGGGTGGCTTTTTGCAGTTTCACCTATGCTCTCCAATCATGATTCTACTAAAAAAGAGGTTTTTCCAATTCAATAAAGGGTCCGGCCATCATGCCCTGCGAACGAAAGAAGGACATGTTGAGCTGATCATCCCGTCCAACCATAGTCCGTACCGAATCGGCGCCATCAGCCTTCAAAACCTCACACATGGCATTGAACAATTTCTCGCCGATGCCTTGGACACGATGGGAGGGCGCAACACCAATGACAAATACCCAGCCGCAGGGCCTCGAGCCAAATTCCCATCCACTTACCTCACCAACAATAAATCCCAGAAACTCGCAGGGAGTTTTCGACTCGGCGATCATAAGATACCGCCCATTGCGTTCGGCGAAACGATTAAAGTGATTTTCCCAATATTCCTTTTTCTCCAAACCCGTGATTTCGGCGTCCAAATCGACGACTTTTTGCAAGTCATCAATGCTGGCTGGACGAATATTTACCTGCAAAAATTGTGTTTCTGTGTTCATAGTTCTCTTTGATTCAATCACTTAGGTATAAAATTGATTTAGATCAATTTTGTCTATTGACACAATGCAACGAGGCGCTCTATATGTAAATAGGTATTTTGGTACCGATTTACGAAAAGATTTCCAAAAGCTTGTGTTACACGGAATAAATAGCTGAAATCAAGGTATTATACATCATTCTTTTGAATAATTGTAATTAATAGTCAGATATTATTTGGCATCAAAATAGAGGATAAGACGGTAGGATGATTGATTTTTCAACGAACCCCAGCCAGTATAAACACTGGCAACTCTCCTTCGATGGACCGGTTGCGACTTTGGCAATGGACGTTGCCGAAAATGGCGGCATGGCCCCAGGATACGAGCTCAAACTGAACTCATATGATTTGGGCGTCGATATTGAACTTTACGATGCGACCCAGCGTTTACGCTTTGAGCATCCGGAAATTAAAAGCGTCATCATCACCTCAGCAAAAGACCGCATATTTTGCGCCGGCGCTAATATCGCCATGCTCGGTACCTCCACCCATGCCCACAAGGTCAATTTCTGTAAATTCACCAACGAAACCCGGAATGGTATCGAAGATTCAACCGCTAATTCTGATCAGAAATATATTTGCGTGGTAAATGGTACGGCAGCAGGTGGCGGCTATGAACTCGCTCTTGCAACTGACCATATTATGTTGATTGATGACGGCTTGAGCACCGTATCCCTGCCGGAAGTTCCGTTATTGGCAGTTTTACCGGGTACTGGCGGGCTGACGCGGGTAGTTGACAAGCGCAACGTGCGCCGCGATCACGCTGATTACTTCTGCACCCTTAACGAAGGCTTAAAAGGCAAGCGCGCTAAGCAATGGAATTTCGTTGATGAATTGGTGCCGCGTTCGAAGCTCATCGAAACCGCCAAAGAACGGGCTGAGGAGTTTGCCAAAGATTCGTCGCGTCCGGACGATGCTATAGGTATTGAACTAACACCGCTGAAACGTGAAATCACAGGTGACGAGATTAACTACTCAAACATTTCGGTCAAAATCGACCGGGATGGGCTCACCGCAGAAATCACCGTGCATGGTCCTGAGAAAGAACCTGAACAGGACGCCACGGCAATTTATGCCGCCGGTGTTGATTTCTGGCCCCTCGCCTTCGCCCGAGAATTTGATGATTTAATTCTGCACCTGCGGACCAATGAAAACGAGATCACAACCTGGGTCTTTAAAACAGAAGGTAACGCAGATTTCGTTGCTGCTGCCGATCAAGCCTTGATCGGCAATGCCGACGATTGGCTGGTTCATGAGATCACGTTGTATCTTAAACGGACTTTCAAACGCTTGGATGTTTCATCCCGCAGCGTTATCACGCTGGTTGAACCGGGTAGCTGCTTCACTGGCACGCTGATGGAACTGGTCTTGGCTGCCGATCGCAGCTTTATGCTCGATGGCACTTTCGAAGGTTCCAACGTTGCCGCGGCAACACTGCAACCGACTGAAATGAATTTCGGGGCGCTGCCAATGTGCAATAATCTCAGCCGACTGCAAACCAGGTTCCTCAATGAGGAAGATAAAATTGCCGGTATCAAAGCTGAGATTGGCAATGAGTTGGATACCGAAGCCGCCGAAAATCTCGGCCTCGTCACCTTTATTCCTGATGACATCGATTGGGAAGATGAAGTTCGTATCGCCATTGAAGAACGCGCCAGCTATTCCGGCGATGCCTTGACCGGCATGGAAGCTAGTCTCCGCTTCGCTGGACCAGAAACCCTAGAAACTAAAATATTCGGCCGTTTGAGCGCGTGGCAAAACTGGATTTTCCAGCGCCCCAATGCGGTCGGTGATGAAGGTGCCCTCAAACTGTTTGGCACCGGCAAACAAGCTAATTTCGATATAAAGCGAGTATAATTATGAGCAAGATTGATTATTCACAAAAAATTCCAAACAACGTCGACCTGTTTGATGATCGCCGCCTCCAGCGGGCGCTGGAAAACTGGCAGCCGGCCTACCTTGATTGGTGGAACGAACTCGGCCCGGTCGAAAGTCACGACTATGAAGTGTTTCTGCGCACCGCTATTGATGTCAGCGCCAAAGGCTGGGCCCATTTTGATATGGTGCGGATGCCGGATTACCGCTGGGGCATTTTCTTGGCCGATAAAGAGGAGGACCGCAAAGTCAATTTCGGCGTCCATAAGGGCGAAGCGGCCTGGCAGGAAGTACCCGGCGAATACCGCGCTGAACTACGCCGCCTGATTGTTACACAAGGCGATACTGAACCGGCTTCGGTTGAGCAGCAGCGCGCACTCGGTCGCACCTGCCCATCGCTTTATGATCTGCGCAGCCTGTTTCAAGTGAACGTCGAAGAAGGCCGCCATCTCTGGGCGATGGTTTATTTGCTGCACGCTTATTTTGGTCGAGATGGCCGCGAAGAAGCTGAGGAAATGCTGCAACGCCATTCCGGTGATGTTGACAAACCTCGCATCCTTGAAGCCTTTAACATTCCGACGACGGATTGGTTATCGTTCTTCTGCTTCACCTATTTCCAGGATCGGGATGGCAAGTTCCAGCTGAGCGCACTGGCTGAATCCGGCTTTGATCCATTATCCCGAACCTGCAACTTCATGCTCACCGAAGAAGCCCACCATATGTTCGTTGGCGAAACTGGAGTTGGCCGTGTCGTTCAACGCAGCGCGGAACTGGTCAAAGAGCATGACACCATGGACATTGCCCAATATGGCGGCATTCCTTTGGCGCTCATCCAAAAATGGATGAACTTCCACTTCTCTGTCTGCCTCGATCTGTTTGGCCAGGAAAAATCCACCAATGCGGCTAATTTCTACAATATGGGCCTCAAAGGACGTTTCCAGGAAATGAAAATCGATGATGACCATCAATTGGATAAC
>Ga0187827_10006132_pt1 | contig 13876 bp, 10 predicted proteins | sample ETNtaG_39_FD_167969 | JGI IMG/M metagenome (GOLD analysis project Ga0187827, IMG submission 167969) | Marine microbial and viral communities from oxygen minimum zone, Eastern Pacific Ocean - ETNP2014_SV_150_PacBio MetaG (Illumina Assembly) | ecosystem: Environmental > Aquatic > Marine > Hypoxic... | reverse complement strand
ATTGGCTGATTAGCAGCATTATAAACGAGTTTTTAACTAAATTCTTTGTATTCATTATTGTGTGTATTCCTGATCTGTAATGAACACAGCAAGTAAAAAAGCACTCAATGTTTCTAGTAGTTTTATCATAAGTTCATTTTCAGACCGAGCTTAAGGTATCGTGGCGTGTTTCGCAGAAAAATAAGTTCTTGGCGATAAAGCAGAGGATCATGATCAAATATCATCGGGTCGCCAATATCATTGGTTTCATCATCATCATAATACGTTTCCCACCGAGAAACCGCATTTGCATTATTAAAAAGGGCATAGGCGTAATCCCTCTGGTTCAGTAAATTGTAAACTTCCACAAAAAGTGAATATCTGAATCCCGACTTTCCCAATGTCTTCTGTAGCCGTAGTGTTATATTATCATAATCAGGTGTGCGCTTATTGAACTTAAGTCCTAATCCATCTGCGTCGTAGGTGTACGGCCGGCCGGTTTGATACGTATACCTCAGATTGACTCTCCAATTAGACAGTGGGCGTATTCCCATAACTTTAGGCCCGCTATTTCTTTCAGTGGTATAAGTGAAAGAGGAAACCAAACGATGTGGACGGTCATAATTAAGGTATTCATCCTCTGGATCAGGTAGTTCTACGGGTAATTCTCCTTCATCCGGGTTTTCTATAAATTTGATATCTGCATCAAAAGGCGTTGCACTTTTCCCAGTAGCTACCTGAAAATTATAACGCATAATCGCCGTGAATGCCCCAGAATGCCGTTTAAGACTAATGTGAAAACCCTTGATATCAGCATACTCCTGATTTGCAAATGTTTCGTATAAATTTCCTTTTTCATCCTCATAATAGACATGTTGAATCAGGTCTTTTACATCTTTATAATAAGCACTCACCTTCAATACTAATTTAAGAAATGTTATTCCTTTTACAAGACCTATGTCATAAGCAATTGTTTTTTCCGGCCGTAAGAGTGGGTTTCCCAGCCGGTTTATAGTGGATACTTCATTTTCAGAGGTGATATTGCTTTCTATATAATTGTCATATATTTTTGAAAAATCAGGTCTTTGGATGAATGTCCCATAATTCAGATGAACCACTGTGTTTTCCGAAACCGGAAAGGCCATACCAATACGGGGTTGCAATCTGGTGAAAAATTCTGACTTAGCTGTCAAAGCTTTGTTAATATCGTAATAATTAGGATCATTATCGGGATCAAATTCCGGATTGCGTAAAGGTGAGAAAATATCCGAATAGTATTCAGTATTAAAATTATAGAAATCAAATCTCAATCCAAGGTTAGATATCATACCCTGAAATTCAAGTTTATTCTGGAGATACACACCGCCTTCGAATGGATTTCCTTTAAATTTAAATATGTTCACACTACTGGGATTATTAATATTTTGTTCCCTGTCAACGTTCAGATCATAATAAAAAAACTGCCAGCCCAACTTGGTTAGGATTCTATTGGTAACCTGACTACTGTAATAACCTGACAGACTGTAGGTTTCGGTCTCGTCACCACCACGTTTGGTTGCAAAATGATTATTTTCAAGAGAACCAGGACCAGCATATTTTGTTATATAGCTATTCGCATTTTTAGTAAGATATACACCGGGTTCACGTGTATTTATGTAATCTTGTTCATCTGTAGATAAATAGCCACCGCTCATTTCCAGTAAAGATGTTGGGGAAAAGATATGTACCCACTTTACTCCCACTCCTAGCACATCAGTTTCACTATACACATTCTTATGTTCCAACTCAAACAGGTATGGAACTTGTATTTTAATAACAGGTGATATTATATTGTCAAATTCATTGTAATAATTCAGGGATATATTTAGTTTATCTACTGTACTCAAATTATTGGTTAAATTCGCCATAAACTGCCTGTTTCGCTTGGGCCATACCATGGGTATTTTTTCATGTGTAATTTTCTGGGAACCCGTTAAAAATATTCTAGTTTTGTTGCTTATAGGGCCTCCCAAGGAAAGACTTGCACTATAGTCAGTCCTGTTATTGTAGTTCAAGCCCAATTCCCGGGCAAATCCCAGAAATTGTTTATAGGCTAACTCGGCAAATTTGAGAGTGTCTTCATGCGTCATTAAATCTGGATTGTCTTGCCACTCACTCGGTATGTAAGCACTCCAGGTTGAAAAATAAGCTCCCCCCTCTGCATCGTCCGGGTCAAGGTCAAGACTCATCCATTCCTCCGGACCACTATATAAAATATCAAAAGGTACATTATTTTCCACATCATAATAATTTCCGCCCCAATTACGTTCATGTGGCAATGAACCGGATAATTCACCTCGCACTACCCATTTGCTGCCCCCTTCTTTTGGGATCATATTAATTACACCAGATTGTGTATTGCCATATTCAGCGCTGAAACCGCTGGTTATAACCTCTACTTGTTGCATCCCAGCAACTATTGGGGTATAGGCTCGTCTGTTACTTAGAGGGTTAACAATGGTCGCACCATTAATTAGGTACAACGATTCACCTTCACGTCCACCACGGATATTGTTATCAACAACATCTGCCTGCAGATCCATTATATCATCTATATCAGAAATACCCGCCATTTCCCTGATTTCATCAACCATATATACTTGCTTAGTAGCCGTCTGATCTATCTCTATACCATCATCCCGGTGTGCAATTACCAGTACTTCTTCACCATCGATAGCTTCACTAGCAAATGTAAAATTGACCCAGGTGGTTTTATCCACATCAACACGTACTTTGGTTCGTTTTTCACTCTGATATCCTATCATCTGTGCTTGTACATCATATATTCCCGGTTTAAGATTTAAAATGAAGTATTCACCTGTTAGACTTGTAGCAGCACCCAGTGGGATTGAAAGGTCAACTAATTCATCGTTTACCCACTCCGATGTGATAATAATATTGACTCCCACAAGCGGAGTTTGAGAACCTCCCTCATTTACCAAACCAGCTATTTTACCAGTTGTCCCAGCAACAAGAAATGAGCTTAATAAAACACTAGCTGAAAAGAATTTAAGTATTTTTACCCGTTTTGCCATCGATGAACTTATTTAAATCTTATCATTACTTATTTCGACCATAGTCATCACTTAATCTTACAATATCATCTTCTCCAAAATAAGTTCCAGTTTGAGTTTCAATAAATATTAAATCTTTTGTAAAATTGTTCTGTACTCTATGCTTCATTCCAACAGGTATGTCTACTATTTCACCTTCTTTATATTCAATTTTTTTATCATTTAATGTAACAATAGCAATACCTTTAACTATAACCCAAGCTTCACTTCTCTTGTGATGATATTGGTAACTTAACCTTTGGTTAGGATTTACAATTATTCTTTTTACTTTACAATAGTTTGTATCAAGTAAATGTTCAAATGAACCCCACGGCCTATATTCTATATAATTACTCATTATCTATCCCTTAAATTATATTTTACAGTCAAACATTTTTATTAAAATTTTACAATTATTATTGACATCCCATTACATACAAATTCTGTTTTTAGGATTTAATTCCTTCATTTCTTCTCTTTCAATCCAGTAAGGTCAGATGAACTTCTAATCTTACCACCAAGACCATCGACTATTTTGATGTTATGTGTCTTACATACCGCGGTTTCGGGTACTTCACTCGTATGTCTGTCACCACCATTAGCAAAAATATTTGGCTTAACTTCTTCAAGAGATGCACATACACTTTTGTCTTGATCAATTGATAAGAACACTTCATCTACGATTTCAAGAGCCTTTACAATTTCAACTCTATCTGCTTCGTCCATAAATGGTTTCCCTTTTTTAAGAATGCACTGATGGTTGTTATTTACAATAACGACAAGTTTGTCACCCAATTTCTTTGCTAACTTTAAGTATTCCAAATGTCCCACATGAATGGGGTCAAAGTATCCACTAACTGCTACTCGTTTGTCTGTCATTTTTTACTTCCGTCTTTAATTGTCTTCAATTCCATCTATATTTTTAATCCAAAATAAATTAACACCAGGTCTTCCTCACCTTTATTCTCAAGTTCGTGATTCTCTCCAGGTTCCACCACAGCACATGCACCAGATTGAAGATTATAGGATATTCCATCAACAGTTATTAATCCTTCACCTGACTGGATCATAAAAAAACTAACCCATATCAGGATGGCTATGATTCGTCACCTTTTCTCCGGATGAAAAATCTGACTGAGCCAATTGAGTTATGTTTCCGAATTCATAAATTGCAAGCCAAACCCGTTTGCTGATTTGGTCATTATGTGAAATGGACTGGGATGGAAAGTCTTTTAGGCATAATAGCTTCATTTAAAATGTTTCTAGTATTATTCTTCGTAACGTTGAAAATTTTTATGGTTATGGAGATGCTTTCGGGCAAATTTACTACCAGTGAATTTCTCTAGCACCTTCTGTCCACGTTTAGTCTGAAAAAATGGATGATTTTTTGTAAGCGGTGGATATTTTTTCAATATCTCGTCAAATTCCGTCCGCACTTTCTGAACCTGTTGATCCTCCGAATTAGTAACATTAATATAACCATATCCGTCGCGACTGTCACCACAATCATAGAAACGGCCTCTGGGCATGTTCAAAATCGGATTAACTGCTTCCAGCAGATACCTTTTGGTTCGTACAAGTTGACTGGTACCGATGGTGCTGTATATCCAGTCGCGATGCCGGTCAGTTTCACCACCGAAGAATGGTTTTAGACTGGTGCCATCAACCCTATAATCCGGTGGTAACTTAACCCCTGCATAGTCCACAAGGGTCGAAAATATATCAGTCAAGTCAGTTAACTCAGCTGTTATACCGCGCTTCTTCACCGGACCTCCATAAGCTACAAAAGGTATACGACACCCTCGTTCAACCGCCCTTGATTTCGCAGTCGAACCGGTACCATTATCAGAACAATAGATAATAATCGTATTTTCAAGTAAGCCTAAATCCTGCACTTGCTGGATTATCCTGCCTACCAAAACATCAATATATTCATTCATACTCTGGAAGCGAGCAGCATTTTCCTCAGAATCACCACTCTTTTGTATTTCTCCAACGCTCCCTCGTTTTGGGGTTGTTGATGGACCTACCCTCGTACCATGGGGCGCAACCATGGGATAGTAAGCCAGGAAGGGTTGATCTTTTTTCCGTTCAATAAAATCACAAATGAAATCCGTAAATATATCCGGACCGAAATCGTCTGATTTTGTATCTAGCAGCTTATGATTTTTCACAATGCCTGGATGCCAATAACGAGCTGTAGTAGTATCATTCTCCCAGCCACCTCTAAATTCCTGATTCCCGGATAACTTTCTGATTTTGCCAATCGACTCCCATAAACAATATTCATCAAAACCACCCTCTTTTGAATATGGCGTTCCTTTTCCAAGATGCCATTTACCGGCAATTGCAGTAGCATAACCGGTCTGTTTCATCAGATTGGCAAAACTGTGATGATACTTATGTAAATCTTTGGTTTCACCATTTTGAGGAACATACAGTTTATTATGATAGAATCCTGTCTGATTAGCATACCGACCAGTCATGATCATCGCCCTAGTAGGACTGCACATTGCAGTAGCCCAGGCTGTCTGGAATTGGACACCTTCACTCGCCATGAAATCTATATTAGGTGTTTTGACAGAATCATTTCCATAACACCCATATAAATCAGGACTCACATCATCAGACATTATCAGGATGATATTAGGGTTTTTCCTTTTACTCCCCACCATGGCTGAATAGGCAATTTGCGGAACTGCTAGAGCAGCAGCTCCGATTCCTGCGGTTGTTAAAAATTGACGTCTGGTAAATTTCATGGTATAATACCTTTTACTTTTTACTAATTTTTTTCACCTCTATCCCATTTTCAGATTCCAGCTTCATTTACAAAGTTCTCAGTGTTAATCTCTTTCTAACGCTGGAATTTATTACAGTTTGAGAGCTACTTTATGACGTATTTAACATCGGTGAATTCCCCAAGCACATACTGGCCACCTTTATTCTAGAATAAATGGATGTTTTTTTGTAAACGTTGGATACTATTTCATTAATATCATTTTTCTAGTAACGGTTTCGCTACCATCATACAGTGTGTAGAAATAGATTCCAGAAGGCAAATCAGCCCCATTAAAAATTATAGTGTGCGAACCAGCAGAATAAATTCCGCTGGCAATCAAGGCTACATCCTGGCCAACCATATCGAACACCCTTAATCTGATATTCCCAACAGTCGGTAACACAAAGGTTATCGCCGTTACAGGGTTGAATGGATTTGGATAATTCTGATGTAAAACATAAACTCCCGGCATGAATGCTTCATCAAAAATGCCAAGTTCATCATCATCATACGTTGTGAAATCGGAAATGTCACTGGTTACATATTGTGCACCATTTATAGTCCCATCACTTGCATGATTATCTTCATAAACTGCAGTAAGATCATCTGCAGTGGTCCCTGAACCCTCGTTGAACTTGTAGTAAGCTTGCAGATTTGAAATATTAGGATGTGAACTTGTCAGCTCCTGGTCTTGCCAGGCAAAGACAGTAGCAGTATCTATAACAGTGTTCCAGATCCGTACCTCATCAAGACTGCCGGTAAAGGACTGTGCTGAATTACCTGTAGCAGTACGTCCTATCACAAAAGTGTCATTAGTGTTGTCGCAATTTAGATCTGATAAGGTCTCGATAAGTTTAGTCTGACAAGTCCCGTCAACACAGACCCACAACTTACCATCACGGTCAAACACAACCGCACAGTGATGCCAGTTACCATCAGTTACGATTGTTTCGTTATTCTTAGCATCACTTGTTGTACCATCACTGAAACCAGCTCTTATTCTCCCAACATTATTAATCCAGATGGAATAGCCATCATCCGAATCTTCGCTGCCACCGTTTCCAATAATTCTCTGGGTAGTTTCAGTAACTGCTGTCTTAAACCAGAATTCAACAGTCAGATCATGAGTACCCAGCTGCAGCTCTACATCATTCCCGCAATCAACATAATCTGCAGTAAAAGAAAGGGCAGCATTACCCTCAACAACATCCTCTTGGAGATCTTCATCGTCATATGGTGTGAAATCGGAAATATCATTTTCTACCCATGCTGCACCAGTTATAGTCCCATCGCTTTCATAGCTATCTAAATAATCATAAGTAAGATCATTTGTAGTAGTACCTAAACCCTCGTTGAACTTATAGTAAGCCTGCAAAGCGGAAATATCAGGATGTGAATTTGTCAGCTCCTTACCTTGCCAAGCAGTGACAGTTTCAGCATCTAAAGCAGTGTTCCAGATCCTTACCTCATCAAGGCTGCCGGTATAGGACTGTGTAGCATCCGTATCAGCCGTACGTCCCATCACGAAAGTGTCATTAGTGTTGTCGCAATTTCCATTTGAAACGGTTTCCATAAGTTGAGTTTGACAAATCCCATCAACACAAAGCCGTAGCTGATGATCACGATCAAACACAACCGCACAGTGATGCCAGTTGCCATCATTTGCGACAACCGCACCATTTTGTTTAATAACTTGCGTCGTACCATCACTAACTTCAGCCTTTATAAACCCATTTGCAAGCATTTTAATGGAATAGCCATCATCTGAATCTGCCTGTCCACCATTTGAAATAATTTTCTGGGCGGTTTCATTATAATCTGTCTTAAGCCAGAATTCAACAGTCAAATCATGAGTGCCCAGCTGTAGCTCGGAATCATTCCCACAATCTACATAATCTTCATTAGCTGCTGTAAAGAAAAGCGCAGTATTCTCTGCCATGACTGGTGTTATGAATAATATTGCCATTACAGATACAATAGCAATACTCTTGAATTTTGATTTCTTCATAACTTTCTCCTTTTTTAATTATCTATTTCTATAATCTGATTCATTCTATCTAATATATGAATAACACTTTTTAACTTAGTTAAAATATTATTTGAATTCAGGGATGTCACTCTTTACCCATTGAGCGTTATATATTTTCCCATTGCTTTTGTACACATTTCTGCTAACATCATTTACGTTGATATCTGAACTCTCGTTGAATTTGTAGTAAGCTTGCAAATCAGAAATATTAGGATGTGAATTTGTCACCTCTTTGTTTTTCCAATCAGCGATAACGGTTCTGCTTAATGCAGTATTCCAGATACGTACCTCATCAAGACTGCCGGTATAGGACTGTTTAGAATTCGCTGTAGACTTACGTCCCAATACAAAAGTATCGTTCGTGTTGTCGCAATTATGCGCATTGGTGACGACTTTCATAAGTTTAGTCACACAAGACCCGTCAACACAAACTCGCAGTTTATGATCACGGTCAAACACAACCGTACAGTGATGCCAGTTGCCATCATTTACGACCTCATCGCTTTGCTTACCATCACTTGTCGTACCATCACCGAACCCAGCTCTTAATTTTCCATTACTAAGAATCCAGATAGAATAGCCATCATCCAAATCTGTATGTCCACCGTTTCCAATAATTCTCTGGACTCCGGAAGCACTAGTCTTAAGCCAGAATTCGACAGTCAGATCATGAGTGCCCAACTGCAGCTCTGAATCATTCCCACAATCAACATAATCTTCATTAGCTGCTGTAAAGAAAAGCGCAGTATTCTCTGCTACAACTAGTTTCCCAACTGTCGGCTGAACACTTGTATGTGGGGCACAACTTATTGTCCACCCAAGAAGCGTTGATATAATTATGATATTCTGGAATGTCAATTTCTTCATAATATCCTTTCCTTATTTTTTTCTCAATAATTTCAATACATCTACGAATTTTAACCGTTTTGCTATTAAAGACTTTTTTATTCCCTTTTTTTATTAAGTATCTAAAAATCTGTTATTAGCCTTTCTAAAATAAACTTTGGTATGCTAAACATACCTATTTAATTTAAAAATGTTTAAGACACTTTATTTATCATATTTTTATCATACCATATGTTCAGAAACCATCTTTTATTATACTAAAACCGGCGCATGTGCTTTTTAATAAAAACTTACTGTCCAGGCGCTAATATTTTGTGTCCTAAAACGTCTGACATGAATTTCAGAGTTTAATTCACAGTCAAAGTGAATGATATTGCTCTACAATTTGACAGTTGACTGGGAGAATGTACTTAATCCCAAAAAGATTATCAATCATTGTGATAAACTTCTTCCATTTGTGACCATTGTTTTTCAGACTGCCGGTTTTTCAAAGGTATCTGGCAAGGATCGGTAAGTTCCCACCATCTTTGATTCTCCGGATCAGTTTTCAGTTGTTCCATATCACGGTCAAAATCTGACCCAACATACTCAAAATAGCTGAATAGAAAATATTTACCATCATCAAACTTGTGTAGAAAAATAGAGTAATTCTTGATATTATGTTTGGTAAGTAAATGCCGAACACCGGGATGAGAATCTGAATGGAGGGCTTTATACTCCTCCAGTTTATCAGGTTTCAGCTCAATTACATTTCCAAAACGTTTGATATTGCATGTCTTACTCATTTTAATCCTTATTTTCTATCTTTTTAATAATTTATTGTAATCATTTGTTGCTAACAGTGAACTGCCAAACGTGTCCGCTTTCAATTCTATCAGCATTGTAGGCATCGACACGCCAAAAATAGGTTTCCCCAGGTTCTAACTCCGGTGGTGTAAAGATGTTGCTATTCTGCTTATCAAAATATAATTTTGATTTAGGATCGGCATTTCGCACGGCTTCCCTTTCACCACCAAAATAAACCACGTGGATATTTGATTTATAACCGTTTAACCACATGAGATCTGCATCAAGTTTCACATCTGTCGCACGATTCGGAGGTATGGGTGTGGAAGCATGAGGATACTGAAAACCGGGAATCCAATAATTTTCATCTCCAAATTCATAGGGCCCGATATCGGGTGCTTTCCCAAGATAAGACGATTGATTTAATTCTGAAAATTCAGTATTAGCGATGATGGTTCCAGCATCAATAATCGCAGAATTATCCCGAGGGCGAAAATCCAAGTTTTTTGGATCTCGCAGATGTAATTCAGCTGCATCAACAAGATTTGTCACCTGTTTGCAAATTGGTTGAACGTCCTTCCGACCACTTGCACTAATGCGATTCGACAAATTATTGGCCATAATGGTATTCTTGTTGGTGCTTTTCCATTTTGGCGCAATCAGGGGGACAAGTCCTGATGGGCTATTGAAACATAAGTTGTTTGCTGCCAAGTGCTTGTCGCCTTTCAACTTAATACCACTACTGTTCCAGGTTACATTACCTAAAACCTGTCCTCCTGCATTAACCGTTTTCGGGTTTATCCCCGCGTCAAACCGGATGCCAAGCTTTAGTGTGGAATGAGCCCAGTTACGGCGAACAATGGGAGGATTTTTAACGGTGAAGCCACCCATCTGAAATCCAGACCCATCATGCTGCAAACTACCATTGTTAAAGATATGATTATACTCAATAAGACCTCCATTGCGGAATCCTCCTGAAGCACCGGCATTGTACACCGTACAGCGCCTGATGGTAGTTTGACGACTAACTTCAACAGAATGTGCGCTCCCCATGCAGCTATAATCAATGTCATGAAAAAGACAGTTTTCAATAATGTCGTTACCACCTTTAATCTTCAACGCGATGCCATCTGTGTATTCAAACCGACAATTAATGATACGGTTATTGGATTCAGCTTTATTCCCTTTGTTTTTTATTAATGGAGATTCAGGTACATCCAAATTCCCAAGTACTCTTTTTGAGTAGGCAGGATAAAGTTGTTGTGAATTTTCAATTGTTATATTTTCAGATGACGTTATTTTAAATGTGGTTCCAAAAAAGTCAATCCCACGAAAATGCAGATAACGGGATTTATTAATTATTAATGCATAAGACAATACTTTTCCACGTACATTTTTGCCACTGGGGTTTTTTCTGTTAGGAGGAATGAAATAGACTGTTTTGGTGATTGGATCGAACCACCACTCCCGCGGTACGTCCAAACACATGGGACCTTCAAAATAGTAATAAGATTGTCCGTTTTTCTGATTTTTCTTCTCCCAAAAATCAGGACGAAAATCATTTAGGTTACACCATTTCCTGGCAGACTTCTGAAGCGAACCGCTATTGGCAAATGTAGTGTCATAATTAAAATATTCCTTCCCGAACTTATGGTCGGTCACTTCACTGGCAAATGACATCCAGGAAGCAATATTCATTATAGCAATGGCACCGGTGAAGTCTACCCCGGTTTCCGCAAGAGACTCTGTGTTGAAGCCGTCTTTTATATTCTGATGATAATATCCATCTTGTTCTTTCTGACGCGCACGTTTTGAATCAAATGGACGCTCATCGTATAAGGTACCAGGCACACTTTTCTCGGAAGCATGGCGATAATTTTCTTTTATCCTCCAGAAATTTTCGTCAGTCATATGGGCATTTGGCCAGCGGGCGGTAGTCATCATACTATCTTCGTAAAATAGCTGCCATGTAACAAAATCCAATTGAGTAGAAAAAACTCCCTTTTTACTAGTCTCCCACTTACTGGTGATAGATCTAGTCCCATCTAAAATGACTTTCTCATCCTTATAGGTGGTAAATATGATTGGTTTCTGCTTTTTTCCTTTAAGATTATTTATTTTAATTGATTCCTCATACCGACCACCTCGGATAAAACAAATATCACCGGACTTAACCGATCTCACCGCCTTTTGAATTGTGCGGAACGGCTTTTTCAATGTGCCGGGGTTCTTATCATTGCCATCTAGAGAAACAAAGTACTCTCTGCTGTATCCAGATGTAATAAAATTAGCAAGAATTAGTATTAAAATTATTTTGTTCATAACTGTTATATCTTTTACTTAGGAATAATCTTGAAAGTCAAGGCATAGCTTCCATTATAATCTCTTGGGGCTGTAATCATCAAACCATCATTGGTTTGCTTCCATTGTATTTGTTCTTCGAAACCTAACAGGCTTACTGATTTTACTTTTCCAAATCTGATTTGATTGTGCTTTGAAAGTGAGGTTATCACAGTTTCTTCGTTCCTTGGATGGTCCAGCAGAATCGCATAGAGGGTATCACCCCTAGTGGTAAAACGGATATCTTTGGCAGTGTAGCTCACCTTATTCTTCTTCTCACTGAAAGCACCGCCACGCTGTTTGGTAGGACCTTCACCATATTTCACCCAGGGCCTGGTACCATAGATAGCCTCACCGTTAATTTTTAGCCAATCTCCTAATTCTAACAAACGCTTTTTTACTTCATCCGGGAACGTGCCATCAGCCCGCGGTCCAACATTAAGTAACAGACAGCCATTTTTACTGACAATATCTACCAGGATGTCAACTAGTTCATTGACTGGTTTATACCGTGGATTTTCCACATAACTCCAGGACTTTTCATCAATTGATGTGTCAGTCAGCCAAATAAATTCACTGAGCGCATCATTCCTGCCACGTTCGAAATCCAATATACCTGCACCTTTGGGCAGATCCTCATCTTTATAGGTAACCCCAACCTCCTTGCCCAATTTCAATCCTTTATTATAATAATAGCTGAGGAAACTGCGTTTATGTCCATCAAACTCTTGTAGTGACGAACGCCAGAATTTTTTTCTTTGCAAGCCGCTATCAAACCACAGTAGATCGGGTTCATATTTATCAATCACTTCGATGACCTTTTCTTCCCAAGCCTGCATGTATTTCCGAGAAGGCGGATCTTCTCCAGTATGCACCGGGGGATAAATTTTATATACCCCTGCATAATTTGTATCTTCCGTATCATGGCGTTTATCTTCAGTGTAGGAAACCTCATACCACCACCATTTTCTGGCATGATGAAAAGATGTTACAAATTTCATTCCGCGTCCTTTTATAGCCTTGCCCAACTCACCTACAATATCTCTACGTGGGCCCATATCCATCGCATCCCATTTAGTCAGGTCACTGTCCCACATGGCAAACCCATCATGATGTTCTGCAACAGGTCCGGCAAACTTGGCCCCCGAATTAACAAATAAATCTGCCCACTCATCAGCATCAAAATTATCAGCAGTAAATAAGGGAATCAGGTCTTTGTAGCCGAAATCAGCAGGATCACCATATCGTTCCTTGTGAAAAACATAAAAGTTTCCATTTTTCGTCTTTTTGTTCCGATACATTCTGCGGGCGTACCACTCATCGCCCCATTCAGGAACACAATAGGGACCCCAATGTGTATAAATACCAAATTTCGCATCCCTAAACCATTCCGGATTTGGGTGCTGCTGTAATGATTCCCATTCATCGGTGTATTGGACAACACCGTGGGAAGACTCCTCCTTATCAAGCCTATTCTTGTATCCATTTATCATACAACTGCTAATCATTATCGATAGTAGCATCATTATTACAATATTTTTTAATTTCATATTAATTTTCCTTTCTAAAGGGCTAAATCTTAAATATTTATGGATTGATTAGGCAATCAGGAAGTATTAACAGGTGAATTATGCATTTTATATTTCAAATTATCACTAATCCTAAAATTTATTTTCAGTCCGTCTATCATTAAAACTTTTAATAAAATCATTCATGCTTTTTGGTGTCTTATCCCATGGTTGAGCCGGTGTCGGGTCATATTTGGGACTGGCATCCTTTTCCGGGAATGATGCTGCTATGGCCATCAATTTATCTTTTGCAGCTATCACGTTTACATCCGCACTTGACAGAAGGTCATTTTTTTCACCAGGATCAGCATGTAAATCAATCAGTTTCTCCGGCTGACGGTCTTTGCCAATAAACAATTTATACTGTTTATCCCTGATCACACGGTCCCTGTATTCGAACATAGGTTCAACTCCTTTTTCTGTCAGCTTCGCAGGGTGCCCTCCCATGGCCATTATC
>Ga0187827_10006127_pt1 | contig 13892 bp, 5 predicted proteins | sample ETNtaG_39_FD_167969 | JGI IMG/M metagenome (GOLD analysis project Ga0187827, IMG submission 167969) | Marine microbial and viral communities from oxygen minimum zone, Eastern Pacific Ocean - ETNP2014_SV_150_PacBio MetaG (Illumina Assembly) | ecosystem: Environmental > Aquatic > Marine > Hypoxic... | reverse complement strand
CAAACGCCATCCCAAGGGAGGCGGATGGGTGGCCGATACGGCTACGGTAGATGAGACCGCCTATGTTGGTACCGACGCCATGGTGTTGGACGAGGCGAAAGTTTTGGGCGATGCCGTCATCGAGGACTATGTGATTGTGTATGGAAATGCGATATTCAAAGACAACGCGCGTGCCTACGGAAAACTCGCTGTCGAGAAAGGCGTGTTCAGCAAAGATGCGCGAATGTATATCCGAAATGAAGCCAAGTGGAGCACGCAAAAGGTGACGGTGTCTCCAGATTCCGATGCACCACAAAAACGGTATGCACAACTGATGAAAGCGCCTCCGATGCAGGCGAACTTTGATATTGTTCAGGCTGAGACTTCGCTCTTGGAAGATCACTTCAACGAACGATCGGGAACAATCTACGGGTCGCACCGTGATGATCGAATTTTCTTCGATGGCGTCCTGATTGGGAAACCCGGATTCACCGTTGAGGGTGTCGAAACCGGAGCGGTGACGTTCAACGGGAAAGACCAGTGGGCGGAAATGCCGGGCGAGCTGGCCGATCTGAAAACGATCACCGTGGATGTGCGGTTCAAGGTCGATTCCACCGGACAACAAACCGTCTGGATGTTTGGCAACGATGCTTCCAGCCAGTTGTCGTTATCGGTGGCCGGCGGCGAACTGGTGCTTCTGGGGCAAGGCGGCGGAAAAAGTGCCGACTTTCGCGGCGGCAAGGTGGTTGCCAACCAATGGACCACCGTTCGCGCAGAACTGGATGGTCAAACCATGAAGCTCTTCCAGGACGGGAAAAATATCGTCGAAGTGAAGACCGCTTTCCGCGCTTCCGATGCGTTTACTCCCGGGAAAGTGAGAATGGCCACACTGGGTGCCGGATTTGGCGGTGCGACCCCGATGACCGGTGCCGTGGATCATCTTCGTTTCTTCACCGAAGTGCTCGACGATTTTGAGGCCGCGGACATTCCGATGGTGAACCCGCGTCACCTGTGCCCTCGATTCCTGGCGCGGTTCGAGGCGAGGTACCCCGATTTTCATGCAAAGCGACGCTTTTTCCAAGAGCGCAAAGTCTGGACCCATCCCTTGTATCTGTATTACAAGAAGTTCAGCACGGGTCTACAATCCCGAACGGAGATTCTTTCGAGGATGTCCGGGGATCGTGTGGCGGAGATGGAAAATGAAATCGCTTCGTTAAAACAACGTGGCCATGAAATCCGTCAGGAAATGAATGACGCAAGGCAAAACGATCGAGCGCATAAAGAACGGGAGAAGCAATTGCGTCCCCTAATGAATGAACTCCGAAAGAAACGCGAAGCGATCCTGATGGCCAACGCCAAATTTAAGGAATCGCGCAAGAGAGACGAAGCCTTGAGGCGGGAAATCCAGGAGTTTCGTAAGAAGGCCGAGGAAGAGCTGAAGAAAACCCCCGCGTATTCCACGTTGCTGGAAAATATCAAGACGCTGCAGAAGGCGGTGAATACGATGAAACCAGGAAGTGCCGAAAGGGAGAAGGAACAGAAGCGGCTAAATGAATTGCATGGTCAAAGGAATCGCATGGTTGAAGATCGACAGTGGGCGTACCCCGGGGCCACAAAACTCCAAAAGGAGCAATTCGGAGTCCGTCAAGAGAGCAATCAATTGTGGCGTAGCATTGAGGAAACGAGCGAGTGGAAAGAGGTAGACAGAAAATATAAGGAACTGGAAAAACAAATCCGGTATCAACCCGATCCGAAGTTCGCTCGAGAGCAAAAACAGATTGCCGGGCAGATTCAGAAAATGGAAAAGGAACTCAAACTGTTGCATGAATCCGCTGCCGCCGAGGCCAACCCCTTGGAAGCGCAACTACTTCAATCATCGAGCTACTGGGGGCGATCCTATCATCATACGATTGCCCATAAGGTGTTGATGGGGATGCTCCCGGAAGCGCCGGACGATGTTGCCCAACTCAATAAAGCCAAGATGCTGCAAAACCGTCCCTGGCCAAGCACCGTCGATTGGGATGGGCGCGCCCCCTATGAATATGACAAGGAAGTGATCGCCCAACCCGTTATGCAACACTACCTCAAACGGATGAAGCCGTGGATGTACAAGTAAAGGAGTCAGAAGTCAGAGATCAGGAGACAGGAGAAATTATGAAAGACACGACGAACATACTGATCGCATTAATCGCTCTGGTGAGCACCGCCACGGTGCGCGCTGCTGCGCCTGATGCGGGACCAATCGTTTCGATGCAGGCCGGGAACTTTACCCTGCCGGACACGATTGAAATGATCAAGATTCCAGCCGGCAAGTTCACCATGGGCAGCCCGAAAGACGAACTCGGTCGCGGCACTGACGAACCCCAGCGCACCGTCAAGATTTCCAAGCCATTTTACATGGCCAAGTTTGAAATCAAGCAAAATCAGTACATTCCGCTGATGCGTCCGGAATACAAACCGATTTTTCGCGGCCAAGGTCCGTGGGGGCACAATCTTCCGGAATTGCATCAGCATGGTGCATGGAGATCCGATGCCGTGCCCGGGTCCCAACCGATGGACACTGTGCAATGGATTCATGCGGTAGAGTTCTGCAAGAAACTTACCGCACGTGAAAACGCCGCCGGTCGACTTCCCCAAGGATACGAATACCGCCTGCCCACCGAAGCCGAATGGGAATACGCCTGCCGCGCCGGTACCACCGGTGCGTTCAACAATGAGCAAACCGAGGAATCGGCCAGGGAAGGGCGTGCGCACAAAACGACTAACAAGTTTGGATTAGCCAATATGCACATGGGCGTTCTGGAATGGGTGCTCGACGATTACGCACCGTATAAAGCCGGCAACGCGACCGATCCGGTGTCCTTTGTGAATGGGAAGCATAAAGTGGTCCGCGGCGGGCATGACCAGTTCAACGACGATCCCAGGCCGGGAAATAGACACTATTCCAAACCCGAAGACCGCCTGCGTTATGTGCGTTCGGCCTCGCGTGGATGGTTGATGCCTGCCTGGCCTTATCCGAAGGTGGGGTTCCGTCCTGTGCTTGCACCGAAGATCGAGGTGCCCAAACCGAACATCGATCCGAAATATAATCTCGGTGTGTTGACCCCCGAAAATTCGCGTCTGCGTGAAATAGATCTCATCGAGTTTAGAGGCACAAAGAAAGAAAAGAAATAGTCCACGCCGCGGCTAACAGCTGACAGGGTCAGGCCCTGTTAGCCCATAAGAAACCGGGCCTAAAGAAGGAAGAGATTGCCGTGAAACGATTACCAAGCACAGTTTGCCGATCCGCCCGTCTGGGTCGCTACGGCATGCTGCTCGCGCTGGCCATCCACAGTGTCCCGTCCGGGGCCACGTCGGATGCAAAGCATGCATCATTGCTCGTGGCGGACGTTGTGAATCAGACAGGACGCACCGGGGGCTTAGTGGTTCTGTTAGACAACGGGGATACCGCGCTGGCCGATGCGTTTTTGAAGCGCCCACAATTTCTGCTGCAGACGCTCGCCTCTACCGAAGCGAGATACCTTCAGCTTCGCGACCATGTTCGTGCCCAGAGCAAGGACTCTCCGGCCACTGCAATGACATATGCCCCGGGCAGGCTACCCTACGCCAACGGTATCGTGAGCATTTTTGTCGCGGAGAATTTCGGGCCTGACCAGGGAATCGGTGTGGCCGATCTGGTTCGATGCCTCTCCCCCAACGGCAAGGCGTTTCTCCATGTATCGAAGCAACATGAATCGTGGCTGAAGGAGCAGTTGCCTGCCAAAGATGCGGAACTGAAACGCAGCCGAATACAGGGCCAATCGTGGACCGTCGTGACCAAGAAGCGACCGGTCGGGATGGATGAGTGGCCGCAGTATCGGCACGACAGTGCGCGCAGCAGGACGTCAGACGACGAGCTCGCCGGCCCCCCTGTTCACTTAAGATGGATCCACGGCCAGCGGCGTTCCCGCAGCCACAAGGAGCACCCCAATGGCGCGGTGTCCGCGGGCGGACGAAACTTCATGCTGACCGACGAAGGACCCCGTTTCTACGTCGCACCGGCCCAGCCCGTGCTCATCTGCCGGGACGCATACAACGGGCTTGTGCTCTGGCGACGCGAGCTGCCAATTGTAAAAAAGGCAACCCAGGACCTGAACCGCATGTTCAGCCAGGCCGTGGTGTGCGCCACAAAGGATCGCCTCTACTGCGTGCTGGAACCGGGCGGAAAGCTTCACGGCCTCGATGCCTTGAGCGGCAAAACGATCACTGTGTTTGAACACAATCCCACAAACGTCCTGCTCGTTGGCGACCGGCTTGTGCTGACCGGGGGCGGGCCTATACGGGCTGTGGACAGGAATTCCGGAAAGACGATTTGGACATCCGAACAGACATCAGACAATGTTGTGGCTCAAAATGGGTTTGTCTACGCGTACCTCAAAGATAGCCGTGAGATCGTCTGCCTGCAGATGACCGACGGCAAGCAAATCTGGCGACAACAATACAAAGAAATTAACGATCCAAAGCACAAAGATGTCCGCTTGCGCACGGTGATCGACGGGGTTCTGATCTGTGGTTCGGTAGACGCGGCGCAGAGAATTTACGCTATGAGCGCAAAAGACGGCTCCTTCCTGTGGACCCGTCTGTATACCGTGTATGCGCACGGTGAGGGATTCTTGGACTTCTTTCGGCTGGATGGGCAACTCTGGGTTCGCGGCGAGCAAAAACCAGACCCCAAAGCGGTCGGGAAGATGATAGGCAGGAAGATCAAGGACCCCAACTGGTCAGGGCTCGATCCGCGAACAGGCAAAACGGTCCGCAAGATTCCCATCAAGGACTATCCTAAAGGATGTGCGCCGGATACGGCCACCGCGGGATATCTGATCTGCGGGAAGAACACCTTTTTCGATTTTAAAACGGGCGAGAAGATAGACATCTCAACCGGGCGAAGTGTCTGCGGCATTGGCTGGATGCCTGCAAACGGGATGCTCTATACCTTTCCGACGGATTGCAGATGTCGGCCCTTCCTGCGGGGCGACACGGCCATGGCGCCGGGCTCGGGGAAGGATCCCAAGAGCATGAACCCCAAGGCTGGACGCCTGATCAAGGGACCGGCCTACGGTGTGAAGCTAAAGGCCCCTGCGGCGGCGAAAGAGGATTGGCCTATCTACCGAGGCACGGCTGAGCGAGGGGGATATCTCGCGACCCAGGTGCCGGCGACCCCTGAAGTCGCGTGGCAGAGAAAAGTTGGCGGACGACTCACCTCGCCGGTCATTGCCGATGGCAAGGTGGTGGTCTCCGACGTCAATTCGCATTCCATATTGGCCTTCGATTCGCGCTCTGGCAAACCGCTATGGAAGTTCGTCGCCGGCAACCGGGTGGACCAATCGCCGACCTATGCCCGAGGGCGATTTGTGTTCGGGTGTCGCGATGGAAGCGTGTACTGCCTGAACGCAGCCGACGGTCAACTGGTCTGGCGGTACCAGGCCGCCCCGGCAGACCCGCTGATTGTCGCGTATGGGCGAATCGAGTCGGCGCGTCCGATCCTGGGGAGCGTCTTGGTGGAAAACGACGAGGTCTACTGCACAGCGGGCAGGCATACAGGGATGGATGGTGGCATCCTTCTGACGCGCCTCAACCTCGACACCGGAGCGCCGACTGCACAGGCCCCGATCGATACGAGAGTGGCAAACATGAACAATATGATTGTCAAGCACGGCGAGCATCTGGTGATGGGCACCCACACAATAAGGATCGCCGATCTGAAGAGGATCTACCCGAACAAGCCCGCGCTTTCCTCTGGAGCAAGCAGCAACTTTGAGGACGACACGTATGCGTTCCGCACCTACTGGACGAAGAGCCTCGGAGATCGTCCTCGCGGTGTGTTCGGTGGAGATATCATTGGCCATCTGCTCTGCTTCAATGACAAATTTATCTATGGCGCGGACTCCTATAACAACAAGCAGATCCATAGGGGCAACAAGCACAACATGAATAAACCCGGCGTCGCTGAGTACAATCTCTTCCGCAAACCCAACATCAGCGACGTCGATCAGCGACGGAGTGCAACGACTGGCTGGCGCGTTCCGGTCAACATGAGAGTGCGGGCATTGGTGCTGACCGAAGGCACGTTGTTTGCCGCGGGCAATGCCGATCCGCTGGACCCCAAACGCACAGGCGCCACGCAGGCCGGGCCAGACGACAAGGGCCTGCTGCAAGGGTTCAGCACCAAAGACGGGGCCGTGACATTCACGCACGCCCTATCATCGCCGCCTATATTCGACGGCCTAGCTGCCGCGCGGGGCGCTCTCTACCTATGCACCGTCGATGGCACGCTTCTGTGCCTGTCTGGCCCAAAGAACTAAATCAATTTGTATCACAAGTGGACGAATAAATGGACTTAAGCGGCTTCGATCCGGCCGACGCGCCCGAGTTTCGCTGGCCGGCCGCGGTTGTCGAGGCCTACGATCGAATCGAAGCCGAGAAGGCCAAGAAGAAAAAGCAACGCAAGACCAATTCACACCCGAGGTAATAACTTGAACATCCTGAAACTAAACGTGGCGATCTTCTCTTCGCTTATCTTTCTTCTCTTCGCCGTCGTCGATACGGCTGCAGGAGGCGACTACGCTGACGGCAAACTCAGCAAGGCGCTGATCTTGGACGGGGAGAGTCAGAGCGTCAAGATTCCCCACTACGCTGGCCTCAAACCGTTCAGGGGGATCACGATATCCGCCTGGATCAAACCGGAGCGTGTCACCAAGGGCAAAGACAGTTGGCAACAGATTTACAGGAAACAAGAACGCAGAAGCTACGGTTTCATGGCGATTGGCGAGTACAGGAACAAGCACAGCCTCTGCTTCGGGTTGAAAATACACGGCAACCTGCACCACGTCGTACATGGCGTTCCGCTTGAGCCGGCCAAGTTGCTCGACGGGAAATGGCACCTGGTCTGTGTGACATATGACGGCAAGGCAATGACGTTCTACGCAGACGGTCAGGAAATTGGCGTAAAGGCGGCCCCCGGACAGCTCGACACGCAGGGTGAAGCCCCGGCGTATATCGGCTCGACGACGGGGCGGGGAGGGTTTTTCAAGGGCGGCATTGATGATGTGCGGGTCTACAACAGAGGCCTGTCGGCCGACGAGATCAAAACGATGGCCCTCGCCGACGGGGAAGCCACGGTCGCCGGTCTTGCCGGGTGGTGGAAGCTCGATGGTAATCTTAAGAATAGCGCCATGTGGTCGCCGAATAAGTTGCATGCAGTGCTGTCCGCCGTACGCAGCAAGGAGATGACGGTCTCGAAAAAGTATCTGCTCCTGCCGATCGTTAACATCGCCAACCACCATTTTGATCATGCATTTGTGAGGGACCGGACGATCAGTCTGGTCGTCGACGGAAAGGAAGTCCGTCACGTGAAGGCAGGACTGGCAGAAAAGAAGGAAGACGCCGACTGGTGGGCCTTCTTCGACATCTCCGCATACAAGGGCAAGACACTCTCTGTCACTGTCCAGCCGACGCACACAGAGGCGTTCGCCTTGATCACTCAGAGCGACACTGTACCGGGCGAAGACGAGTGGGGAACCGAACCCGAGCGGCCGCAGTTCCATTTCTCCCAGAAGGTCGGGTGGAACAACGATCCCAACGGTATGGTCTACTACAAGGGCGAGTGGCATCTGTACTTCCAGCACAACCCGGTCGCCCTACAGTGGGGGAAGGGCAGCATGGCCTGGGGCCACGCGGTCAGCAAAGACCTGGTCAGTTGGAAGCAGCTGCCCAACGTCTTCCACTCCAGGCGCACGAAGTCCGGGGGAATCGACGACATGTACTCCGGCGGTGCCGTCGTGGACTGGAAGAATACCGGCGGCTGGAAGACCGGGGAGAACGACGTCATCGTCGCCACCTGGACCAGCACCGGGCGTGGCGAATGCATCGCCTACAGCAACGACAAAGGCCGTACCTTCACCGAATATGAAGGCAACCCGGTTATCAAGGATGAAGGCCGTGACCCCAAGCCGCTCTGGTATGAATACGGCAAGCAGGACAAGCCGCTATCCGACAAGGCCGCGGAACTCGGCGGTCACTGGATCATCGCCAGGGTCTGCATGAACAAAAAAGATGGCAATAGCATCGGCTTCTATTCCTCGACGGACCTCAAGGAATGGCGGCTCGAGAGCAAGTTGCCCGGCTTCTTTGAATGCGCCGAACTCTTCACGCTCCCGGTCGACGGCAATAAGGAGAAGCTGCGCTGGATCGTGTTCGCCGCCGACGCCGAATACGCGATCGGCGACTTCGACGGCAAGACCTTCACGCCCGAGCACAAGGGCAAGCACCGGCTTCATCACGGCAAATACTACGCCTCGCAGCTCTTCTCCGACGCACCTGACGGCCGATGTATCCAGATCGGCTGGTCCAGGGGGATCGGCAATGACTTTGTCAGAAACCCTGGAGAGCCTCTTGGATGGGGCGACTCGACGTTCAACCAGACGTTCTCGTTTCCAACCGAGCTGTCGCTGCGCACCACGAAAGACGGTGTGAGAATGTTCGGCGAGCCGGTCAAGGAGATCGAAAAAATCCTCGGCAAGTGCAGCAAAGCCACCGTGAAGCACCTGACGCCTGAGAAGCCCGTCGAGGTGATGACTTCCAGCGCGCTGCTGGACATCCGTGCCCAGTTCGTACTCGGTAAGGCCAAGACCGTCGGACTCGAGGTCGACGGCAAGAAGGTCGCCACCTTCGATGTCTCAAGCGGTAAGCTGAACGACCTGATGCCGCTGCAGGCGGTCGATGGCAAGATTGCCATACGGATTCTCATCGATCGCCCGATGAGCGAGATCTTCGCCAACCACGGCGAGCAGATTGCGACCTTGTCTTACGAGAACGATTTGAACATTGAGTCGGTCAAAGCCTTCTGCGACGGCGGCGAGGCAAAACTGCGATCGCTCGAAGTCTATCAACTGAACGCCAAGTGGGGCCATTAGATTTTCCCTTCACATGAAAACACTAACAGTATCCGCACCAATCTAAATCAAGTCACAGATGAAGGCTGCAGCCGAATCTGACTGCCAAAAAGTGAGGCGCAAAATGACCCGACCAGCCAACTCGTTCTTGAGGACCCTCGTGACGTGCTGTCTGCTGAGCTGTGCCGTCACGACAAGCATGGCTCAGGAAATAAACACCCAGAAAATCCGACCTTTAGACTGGAGCATGCTCGGGGACGGACCCGGTAACGACGAATTGGCTGCTGTCTGCACTTCTGTTATGGCGCATTCACAAAACGGAATGGGCAACGCATGGCTTGAGCAAATCGCCAAGACAAAGCGGGTGGATGGACTGTTGGATTTTGGTCATGCGGAGAAACACATCCGGCCCACTGCCGCTTCGTCTCGCACCCTGGCCCTGGCCTTACGCCTCGGCCAGTACCTGGCAGACAAGGCCGGCGCCAAAGCTTCTGAAATCGAAAAGCTTCTCCCCCTGGTCGTCCGCTCCCTGGCCAAAGATCACAAAGTCAACGGCGGACTTGGAGACAAGGCTTGGGGGGATCAATGGCAGTCGGCAATGTGGGCAGCGCAAACGGCACAACTCGCCTGGATCATTTGGGACCGACTCAAGACCGACGACCACAAGCTCGTCGTGGCTATGCTTGCCCATGAGGCGGACCGGTTTCTTAAAAAAGCACCCCCCACCTCGAATGCCAATAGTGCCAACGATACCAAGGGCGAGGAAAATGCCTGGAATGCCAGCTGTGTGATGACTGCATCGACAATGCTGATCAACCACCCACACGAGCAGGCCTGGAGTGAATGCGCCATCGTTTACTATCTCAACGCCGTTGCCACACCTCAAGATGTGAACAGCAAGCTGGTCGTCGACGCCAAGCCCTTGTCCGAGAGACTCGTCGGGTACTGCATCACCGCTGACTATGCTGTCGGCAACCATGGTGCCTACCCCCATCCTGGCTACACAGCTTCGAGCTATCTTGATACACGCATGCTTTTCTTCTCTGCCCTAGCCGGTGTGCAACCGCCAGAAGCGATCCTCTATAACGCTACGCCGATCTATCGCATGTTCGTCGATCATCAGTGGACGGCCCCACCCTACATGAAACCTGGCGGCAGTATTTACAATGACGATGGCAGCATCTACTGGCCAACCAAGAAAGAAAAAGAACGCGCTGGCCGTTACTACAAATGGTTCACGCAGGATGTCCTTGCAGCCACCTACGGTTTCGATGCAGCGTGTTCAACCAAGGCCACACATTGGGCAAAATTGCACGGGCAAGTCATGATCGACGTATTCAACGGCAAGCCAACACCAATAAAACTAGACTCCTACAGCAAAAATGCTTTCTTTAAGAACGCTCTCTCCTGCTATCTCATTTGCACCTTGCATGTAAACCAGCACCTGGCCCCGATTCGAGCTCTAGCCGCGGACAAACCGGTCGCGCCTGTGACCACGAAGTCAAATGGCAAGAGGGTCTTCTTTACCGGGCACAGCTTTTTCATCGCTGGAGGCTATATGGCGAAGAAGGTTGACCTGATTGCCAAGGCGGCGGGGAAAGAAAAGCACGAGCTTGTCGGTTGGCACATGAGCGGCGGCCGAAGCGGCGCCGTGGATAAATGGTGGGAGAAGGGGGCGGACCAGGAACCTCGAAAGTCAGTGGCCGCGGGGAAAGTTGATATTTTGACCGTGTGTACCTATTGGATGAAGAAGGGGTCTGAACAGGAGATGAGCATCCGGAACTTCGTCGAACTCATGCAAGAAAACAATCCGGAGGGACTGATTTACGTCATTTCAACCAAGCCCTACAGTGACGGCCCGTACAAGGGTGGGTGGGATGCTCGCACAAAGGCCGAACTCGCCAAGCTCTATGGCTGGATTGACGAGACCCGCCGATTTGCGAATAACAAAAACGCCCTTGTGGATAAAATCAACAAGTCCTACGGCAAAGAGGTGATCAGGGAAGTGCCTCTTTACTACGGACAAGCACTGATGCGTGCACAGATCATAGACGGCAAGGTTCCTGGCGTGAAGAAGCAGTCGGAGCTTTACAGTGATGCCGCGGGCCACGTTTCGGAGTTGGGTCAAAGACTAAACGCCTACACGGTCTTCGCAGCCATCTACGGAGAGTCGCCGGTTGGTCTGCATGTTCCGGAATGGGAGAAGTCCAGTGACACTGTGCTACACGCCCAGGATCTGTCCTTGCAGAAAGCCGCATGGGCGGCTGTGCAGGCCGTGCCCGTGACTCGAAAGAGACGCAGGTAGATCAATCGAAGAACGACAGAAAGGAACCGTCAAGATCCCGCACTACGCCGGACTCAAACCGGCCAAGGCGATCACGATCTCTGCGTGGATCAAACCGGAAAGAGTCGGTGTAGGCGGCTGGGCGTGGCAGCAGATTTCCAGGAAAGAGGAAGGAGACGCCCGAGCCTTCAAGCGATTGGCGAGTACGAGGAGAAGCACAGCCTCTGCTTCGGCCTGGGGATCGGCGGGAAATACGTCGAATATGGCGGGTTCTGGTGCTTCCGGGCATCACCATTGGGCGCTCTTCATTGAAGATAAAACGCCCCCTTATTCTGCACATAATGACACCTTACGTCCAGGCTCCAGTCTGGTAGAATTTAGTCGAATTCACCTCCAGTGAACCAGTCCGGCAGCAGCCATACTCGCCGAGCAGATGCTCGAGGCAGAGATGAACGACGGGCTAACCGTGTCGTGCGGAAGTACATTTGATGGCTGCGAGAATTTGGGTTCGCGTATATTCCTATTTCCGAAAGGATAAGCATGAGTTGTCGACGGTTGATCTTGATGGCGACCCTTGTGGGACTGGTTGTCCCTGGCGCAATCGTGGGCGAATCGAAGATCGACAAGAAGCTCGCCAGGAAGGCGCCACTCTTCGAGCGGATCAAGTTGCGAGGCGCACTGCGGGACGACGTCTCGCGTGATGTGATCGAACAGAAGCCCGGCGCAGGCTATCAGCTCCGCGTCGTGAAGTGGTGGCCCAAGAAAGGCGTCGATATTATCGAGGAACCCAAAGGCGAACCCCGCACGTGGATGATTCGTCCCGAAAGTATGACCGTGGAGGATAGAAAGACGGCCAAATGGTGGCCGCGCGCGCTGCGCGGGAAGACCCAATTCAAAGCGCATCTGTTGGGGTTCCGGGGTATTGGAGCGGCTCAAAATCCATGGAATAAGGAGGATGTGACCAAACCGTTCACGCCGGCGGTAGTACTGCGTCTGCCCGATGGTCGCAAACGATGCTTCGTTCGAGGTAGTTTTTCTGATGAAGACGAAAAATACATTGTCGATCTGTACGAAAAACAGATGAAGGTTCTACGCGACAATACCTTTGAAGAAGGATTTGAACGGGTTGCTGCCTCTCACGACATGCAGGAAGAAATTTCCGACAATCCACTGTACACGCCTGGAACCACGCACATTAGCAGCAAGCATTTTACCGCGACGCTCGGCAGCGAACCGCCTGATGATGGGAGCACGTCCAAATGGTTGAATGCCGAGGATAAAGAAGGGGCTGCTCTCAATCGAAAGCTCATTATGCGTGGGTGGGAGGACTGGTGGGCGTATCTCGAACATGGCGGACATTTGATGTTTTACTCGGAGAAACTGGGTCCGAAATACAAGTATCGTTTGCTTGTCGGGGGGACCAAGAAAGATGGAAAAACGCTGGGTCGCGGGTTTGGCGGCGGGTACAGTGCCTCTAGTGGTGGGGACGGATGGTGGGCGGGATTGTACCACGAATGGGGTCACGGGATTCCTCTCGGAAACAAAATGACGCTCGGCGGTGGGGAGACGCTGGCTGATTCGGGTCAACTGATTGGCGATCCGAATAACGTACAGAAATGCATGTTCCAGGTGATTAAACCTTGGAAGAACCTCTTCTGGGGATTTTACCCCGGTGCCTATGCCTGGACGGTCATCGGCGATGACCCCAACTGGGGGTATGTGTTCCCCTTCGCGGTTACACGCATGATGTCCGATAGAGAATCCACACCGATGCACATTCTTGCCCGAGTGGGAGAAGAACGCGGTATTTTCAAAGATGGAATTCGCGAAACGGGCGATTTGCTCGGTCAGGTCGGTGCTCGCTTTGCCGAGTTTGACAACGAACTGGAGGCGGGTCTCCGGGGACTATTCGGCTTTCCGACGCGCGTGGAACTTTTAGAAGTCGATCGCGAAAACCGTCGCTATCGTTGCGATCCCAAATGGTCGCCCGAAGCCTTCGGTGTCAACCTCGTCCGATTGGTTCCCGATAAAGGCGCCAAGGAACTTACGGTGGATTTCCAAGGGCACTACGATGCGAAGATTTACAGCGATTGGCGAGCGTGTATCGTCGCCGTCGATCAAGATGGAAAGTGCCGCTATTCGCCCCTCTGGAACAAAGGGACGATGACGATGAAGACCCAGCCTGGTGATCTGCGGTACTGGTTGACCGTCACGGCGACACCCACGGCCTTGAGTCCGACCACGGGGAACGCGGGGGAACTTTACCAGGCGGCTCACGTGGTGTATCAGGGCGGGTTTGGATATCGGTATCCCTACGATGTGGCCTTGAAAGGATGTCGTGCCGGATCGCCTCATACCACGCCCGTTGACGATGAAACCCTCGGGCAGGCCGGTTTGAAAGCGGGTCGTAATCCTGGAGAAGGACTCAATACTGCTGCCATTCCAGTCACCGATCCTGAACAACGCCAACACGTCGAAGAAGTATTGGCTGCAATGGGAGATCAGGAAAAGGCAGGTCGTTGGGCTGTATCGGCAAAATGGCATCTCAAGAATATGAAAGGCAAACGCCATCCCAACGGAGGCGGATGGGTGGCCGATACGGCTACGGTAGATGAGACCGCCTATGTTGGTACCGACGCCATGGTGTTGGACGAGGCGAAAGTTTTGGGCGATGCCGTCATCGAGGACTATGTGATTGT
>Ga0187827_10006125_pt1 | contig 13893 bp, 13 predicted proteins | sample ETNtaG_39_FD_167969 | JGI IMG/M metagenome (GOLD analysis project Ga0187827, IMG submission 167969) | Marine microbial and viral communities from oxygen minimum zone, Eastern Pacific Ocean - ETNP2014_SV_150_PacBio MetaG (Illumina Assembly) | ecosystem: Environmental > Aquatic > Marine > Hypoxic... | reverse complement strand
TGAGCTTTTTGACTTTGAGAATAAAATACTGATTATTAAAAACTTTGAGGGGTTTTTAACTAAATGATGAAAGTATATATTATAACTCCATTTCCTGAAATCATCAGTTCAGTTTTAGGAACAACTATGTTAGCTAAAGCAGAAGAAAGAGGGAAAGTTAAATATCATATATTAAATTTATTTGAATTTCTTGATAATGAAAATGATAGAATAGATGATTATCCTTTTGGTGGTGGAAATGGTATGATTATTAAACCAGGTCCTATATTTAATGCTTATGAATCTATTAATGATGTAAGTAGAGTAATTTTTCCTACACCTGATGGAAAACTTTTAAATCATAAATTAGCTAAAAATTTATCAAAAGAGAAATCTTTAGTTTTTATTTGTGGGCACTATAAAGGAATTGATCAAAGAATAAGAGATGCAATTGTTACAGATGAAGTATCAATTGGAGATTTTGTTTTAACTGGGGGAGAATTACCAACATTAATTATTCTTGATTCAATAGTAAGATTAATAAAAGGAGTATTAAATAAATATGAATCTGCGAGTTCGGATTCATTTTATAATAATCTTTTAGATGGACCTCACTATACAAGACCCCAGAACTTTAGAGGAATGAAAGTTCCAGATATATTGATTTCTGGAAATCATAAAAAAATAAATAATTGGTTCTTAGAAGAAAGATTAAAAAAAACTAAAAAAAAACGAAAAGATTTATTAAATAAATCAAGCAGTTTTGGAGAAAAGAATGAATAAAATATATGATATAACTAAAAATGATTTAAATAAAGATTTACCAGATTTTAAAGCTGGTGATACAGTATCACTTGGTGTTAGAGTAATAGAAGGTGATACATCAAGAATTCAACAATTTGAAGGTATAGTTATAGCAATTTCTTCTGGCTCTGGAACTTCAAAAACATTTACTGTAAGAAAAATATCAAATGGAGTGGGTGTGGAAAGAATTTTTCCATTTCATTCTCCAAATTTAGATAACATTAAAGTGTTAAAAAAAGGCAAAGTTAGAAGAGCAAAACTATATTATTTAAGAGACAGAATTGGTAAGGCTGCAAAAGTAAAAGAAAAACAATAGTTTAATTTCACACCTTATATTTTTCAATAATGGATAATAATTTAAAAAAATTAAATGAAATTGGGATTGCATTATCAACAGAAAAGGATATTAATAGTCTTTTAGAGCTAATTGTTGATGAAGCTATGAATATTACCAATGCTGATGGAGCAACATTATATCAGATTATTGATCATAATACACGTTTGAAATTTGAAATTTCTAAAAATATAACATTAGATTGGAATTTTGTTGGAATATCAGAAGAAAAATTTTTCCCAGTAAAGCTTTATAATCCTGATACTGGAGAGCCTAATAGAGAAAATGTATCTGCATATTGTGCATTAACAGGAGAAACTGTAAATGTTAAAGATGCATATAATGAAAAAGGTTTTGATTTTAGTGGTCTTAAAGGTTTTGATGAAAAATTTTCTTATAAATCAGTTTCTTTATTAAATGTACCATTAAAAGATCATGAAAATAATATTCTTGGAGTATTACAATTAGTAAATTCTATAGATAAAACAAAAAATAAAATAATTCCATTTAAAAAATCAGTTGTTAGTCTAATAGAATCAATTACAAGTCAGGCAGCTGTAGCACTCAACAATACAATATTAATTAAGAATTTAGAAGATGTTTTTAAATCACTTATACAATATACAGTTAAAGCGATTGATGCTAAAACACATCATACTGCAGGACATTCAAGTAGGGTTGCCAAGCTAACAAGAAAAATGGCAGAATCAATTAATGAAATCAATAAAGGACCTTATAAAAGTATTAATTACAGTAAGGACGAGCTAGAAGAAATATGGATTGCTGGTTTAATGCATGATGTAGGGAAAATTGGTACCCCTGAACATATTTTAGATAAAAAAAATAAAATAGATGGTTCTAAATTTGAAATAGTTGAAAATAGATTTAAATATATTAAATCTATTTATAAATTAACATTAGATAAAAAATTAATTGATAATAAAATCAAGGAACTAGATTCTGATTTTGCTTTAGTTAAATCTATCAATAAACAAGAATATATTTCAAAAGAACAAAAAAAAGATTTAGATATAATTTTTAAAAAAACTTACTTTGATGGTTTTACTGATAAAAAATATTTGACTGATGAGGAATTTAACTGTTTGTTAATTGAAAAAGGGAATCTGACTGAAAGCGAAAGAAAAATTATGCAAGATCATATTATCCATACAGAAACTTTATTAAATAGGTTGCAATTTCCTGAAAAATTAGAGAATGTTCCAATATATGCTAATGCTCATCATGAAAGTATGGATGGTAAAGGTTACCCTAATGGATTAAGTGCAGATGAGATTCCATTGCCAGCAAGAATGATGGCAATCACAGATGTTTGGGATGCTGTTACTGCGCAAGACCGCCCATACAGACCTCCAGTTCCATATGAAAGAGCATGTAAAATTATTAAAGAAGAAGCTGAAAATGGAAAATTAGATAAAGAATTAGTTGAATTATTTATTAATAAAGAAATAGGAAAGAAGAAATCTCATGCTAAGTAATTTTATTCTAATATTATTCCAGTGAAGACCGATTCAACAAATTTCCGTAGGAAATTAAAAAAAATTCCATCAGTAGATGAATTGATTTCATATTGTATGAATCAATTTAAAATAGTCTTGCCCCATACCTATTTAAAAAAAATCATTAATGCAGAGTTGATTAGTATAAAATCATTAATTAAAGAAAAAAAAATAGTATCAAATATTAAAGAAAAAGTATATGAGGTTATTATAAAAAAAGTAAAATTCGAAAATATGAAAAAGTTGTCATCTGTTATTAATGGTACTGGAATAATATTACACACTGGATTAGGAAGAGCACCTATTGATAAAAATCTTTTACTTCAAGGTGTAAATGATATATACCCTTATGGTAATTTGGAATATAATATTATTGATAATAAAAGAGGAGAAAGAAATAATCATGTGAATTATTTAGTTAATTCATTAGCAAAGTCAGAAGCATCTTTAGTTGTTAATAATAATGCAGCTGCAGTTATGCTTGCATTGAATACTTTTGCTGAAAATAAAGAAGTAATTATAAGCAGAGGGCAACTAATTGAAATAGGTGGTTCATTTAGAATTCCAGATGTTATAAAAAAAGCAAATTGCACTATGGTTGAAGTAGGCACAACAAATAAGACACATTTAAAAGATTACAAAGATGCTATAAATGAAAATACTGGAATGATAATGGTTGCTCATACTAGTAATTATAAAGTTGTTGGTTTTACTAAATCAGTTGAATTAAATGATCTTGCTTTATTAGCAGAATCTAAAAAAATTCCTTTATTTGTAGATGTTGGAAGTGGAGCTATTATTAATTATGATAAATTTGCTTTACCAAAAGAAAAGATGATTAGTGAATACATTAAAATGGGAGTTGATATTGTGTCTTTTAGTGGAGACAAATTAATTGGGGGACCGCAGACTGGAATATTATGTGGTAAAAAAAGTAGAATAAATAAAATTCATTCTAATTCAATGTATAGAGCACTAAGATGTGATAAAATTACTATAAGTATTTTAGAGTTAATTTTAAAATCCTATATAGATGAAAATAATGTCCATAATACTAATTTAACCTTTCACTTATTGACTAGAAATAGAAAAGAATTAAAGAAAATTGGAAATAAAATTTTAAAAAAAATCAATGTTTCTATTATTAAAAATTATGATTTGAAATTAGTAGAAACATTTGTTCAAGCAGGTAGCGGTTCTTTGCCTACAGAAAATATTGAAAGTATTGCTTTTGTTTTTAATTCTAAAAAAATACCTGCATCAGCATTATCCTTTAAATTCAGGAATTCAAAAATACCTACTATTGGATATATTAAAAATAAATTATTCTATATTGATTTAAAAGCAATACCAGAAGATCAAATTAATAGTTTGATTAAGATTATTAATTTTGTCTAAAGTAAACCAATATATTATTGGTTTAGCTGGTCATATAGATCATGGAAAAACTTCAATTGTACATTCTCTAACTGGTAAAAACACTGACAACTTAAAAGAAGAGATTGATAGAGGAATGACTATTAATATAGGTTTTTCATTTTTAACAGAAAATATAACTTTAATTGATGTCCCAGGTCATGAAAAATTTATTAAAAATATGTTGGCAGGAGTTAATTCAATTGATTATGCATTGTTAGTGATTGCAGCTGATGATGGTATAATGCCACAAACAGTTGAGCATTTTGAAATATTAAAATTACTAAATATTACAAAGGGTTCAATAATTTTGAATAAAGTTGATTTAGTTGATAAAGATTGGCTATTATTAGTTGAAAATGAAATTAAAGATTTTGTAAAAGAAACTTTTTTAGAAAATACTCCTATACACAAAGTTTCTACTAAAACTAATTCAGGAGTAGAAGAGCTCAAAAATTATTTAATCGAATCTCAGAATTTTATAAAAGAATCTAAACGTGAAATATTTAGATTGTTTGTAGATAGATCTTTTATATCAAAAGGTTTTGGTACAGTTGTTACAGGGACAGTTATTTCTGGAAATATCTCTGTTGGAGATAAAATTAAAATTTTACCATATAATAAATTAACTAATATCAGAGGACTTCAAACTCATGATAAAAATGTAAACAAATTAAATTTTGGAGATAGAGGTGCAATAAATTTTCAATCTATCGATAAAATCGCAATTTCAAGGGGAAATCATATATCTGATCCAGATCATTTTAGTTGCTATGAGGCTGCATATGTTTCAATGAAGCTATTATCAAAATCAGATAAAAGCATCAAAAACAATGAAAGAATAAGAATTTATTCAGGTACCCAGGAAGTTATGGCAAGAATATTTTTTGCAAATAAAAAGGAGGTTGAACCAGGAGAGAAAACATGTGCTTTATTAAAATTTGAAAAACCCATTGTTCTTGCATGGAATGATGTATTTATTATTAGAACATATTCACCTTTAATAACAGTAGGTGGTGGCAAAATATTGGATTTGGATTGTTATAGTAAATGGAAAGATAACAAAGAACATATAATAAACATTTCTACTTGTAACAATAAACAACATCTTATTGAGAAAATTATTAACTCAAAAAAACTAAATCCACATACAATTACAAGTTTAGAAAATCATTTAAGTTTAACAAAAGAACGATTAATGAATTATATAAATAAAAATACTAGTATAAAAATTTTTGAAAATAATTGGGTGCTTACTAAAGAGCAATTAATATATATTGAAAATAAATTAGTAGATTATTTTGATAATTTTCATTTATCTAACCCACATAGAGCTGGTCTTTTGAAAGAAGAAATATTAAATGTATTTTATATGGGTTCTAAATTTTTAGATTATTTTTTAAAATTGTTATGTGATACTAAGAAGATTAAATTAAAAAATAATTTATACAATAAAAATGATTTTGAGATTTCTTTAAGTAAATCAGAAATTGAATTATGTGAAAAATTAATTATTCTTATTGATAAACAAAAATTCAATTCTTCAAGTCAAAAGGAATTACTTTGTGATTTAGAAATAACTGAAAGTGTATTGAAAAAAATATTAACTATAGAAATAAATAATAATAACTTAGTAATAATTAATGGAACTTTAATTTTTAGTAAAAAAAATATTGAAAATCTTATTAATGATATTAAAAAATATTTTACAATTAATGATACAATGGATATAGGAGCATTTAAAAAAATTGCAAGAACAACACGAAAATATGCTGTTCCACTCCTTGAGTATTTTGATAAATGTGGTTTAACATATAGACAAGGGAACTTAAGAAAATTAAATGAATAAAAATATTACTCCAGTAATGAAACAATTTTGGGATACAAAAAAATCATATCCTGATTCAATTTTACTATTTAGGATGGGTGATTTTTATGAAACATTTGATGAAGATGCTAAGATTACTTCTAATATTTTAGGAATTACATTAACAAAAAGAGCTAATGGTGCAGCTGCTTCTGTTCCTTTAGCTGGCTTCCCATATCATTCTCTTCAACAGCATCTTTATAAACTTTTAGAATCAGGACATAAAGTCGCAATTTGTGAACAAGTTGAAGACCCTAAACTTTCTAAAGGTATTGTAAAACGAGAAGTAGTTGAAGTATTGTCCCCAGGTGCAGCAATTACAGATAATTTTATTGATAGTAGAGATAATAATTTTCTTTGTAGCTTGACAATTGAAAATGATGATATAGGTTATTCAATTCTTGATTATTCTACAGGAACATTCTTTACAGGAGAAACTAAACTTAACTCCATTTTAGATATACTAAATAAATATAAAGTTCGTGAAGTTATTATAGGTGAAAATCAAAAACATATATTGAATATTGATGATTCATTTATTATTACAACTTATCCTGATTGGATGTCAAATTACAATTCATGTTATGAAAAACTAACCGAACATTTTAATACAAAATCTCTTAAAGGATTTGGCATAGAAAAAAATAAACTTTCTATTATTTCATCAGGTGCATCTATTTTTTATTTAGAAAGTAATTTTTTTGGGAGAATCAAGCACATTACTTCATTATGTAAAGTTGTTGAAGATGATATCATGAAAATTGATTCATTTACAATTAGAAATCTTGAAATATTTAAATCTATATATGACCAAAGTTCAAAGGGTTCATTGATAAATATTATAGATAATACAATTACTCCAATGGGTAGTAGATTACTTAAAAATCATTTAATTAAGCCTTTGACAAATATAAATAAAATTAATAATCGCTTAAATTGTGTTGAAAGCTTAGTTGAAAATTCTGAGGTTTATGATGATATTAGAGGAAAGCTGAAAAATGTATCAGATATTGAAAGAATAATTGGAAAAATTTCTACAAATAAATCACATCCAAATGATTTAATAAACCTAAGTTTTTCACTTAAAACTTTAACTGAAATAAAAAATAATAATGGCAAGAAACTTAGAGGAATTAAAAAATTATTTTCTTCAATAAAAAGCACCAATAATATTACTAAAAAATAAACAAAACTATTTGTGATATTTCATCTGTAGATCAAAAAAAAGGTGGTTTTATTAATACTGGAATTTCAAAAGAACTTGATGAATTAAGGAATATTGAAGAGAATGCTAATGCTTGGCTTGTTGATTATCAAGAAAATCAAAAAAGCAACACTGGAATATCAAGCTTGAAAATAGGATTTAATAAAATATTTGGATACTATATTGATGTTACAAAAACACATATTGATAAAGTGCCAGAACATTTTATCAGAAAACAAACATTAACAAATAGTGAAAGGTATTTCACCGTTGAGTTAAAGGAATATGAAGATAAAATTCTCATTGCAGAAGAAAAAATAAAAGAAATTGAATTCAAAATTCTAAATGAAATATTAGAATTTATAATTAAAAATATATCTAATATTCAACATAATGCAGAAATTATTGCAAAATTAGATGTATATGTATCTCATGCTACAATAGCAAAAAATAATAAATATAATAGGCCTCAAATAAACAATAAAACTTCAAGAATTTATTTAAAGAATTCTAGACATCCAGTTATTGAAGATTTATTACCATTAGGTGAAAGATTTATTCCAAATGATATAACCCTTGATTGCAAGAAAAAACAGATTGCTATTATTACTGGTCCAAATATGGCGGGTAAAAGTACTTTTCTTAGGCAGGTTGGTATTTTATCAATATTATCACAGATTGGATCTTTTGTTCCTGCTGACAAAGCTGATATTTGTATCATAGATCAATTATTTACCAGAGTTGGAGCCAACGATAATCTATCCTCTGGAGAGTCAACATTTTTAGTTGAAATGAATGAGACAGCTAATATCCTGAATAATGCAACAAAAAACAGTTTGATAATTTTAGATGAAATTGGCAGAGGCACATCTACATTTGATGGTTTATCTATTGCATGGTCAATAATTGAGTATATTCATAATAATAAAAAAATAAAAGCAAAAACCTTATTTGCTTCACATTACCATGAACTTATCAATTTAGCAGAACAATTACCCAATGCTTTTAATTTGAATGTTGCTGTTGAAGAATTTGAAGATGAAATAATATTTTTAAGAAAAATAAAAAAAGGAGGTGCCAGTAGGAGCTATGGAATTAATGTAGCAAAAATGGCAGGCTTGCCTAATAGTGTTCTGATTAGAGCAAATGAATTACTTGCAGAATTTATGAAAGATGAGATTAATACCTCTAATACTGTAAAGCAAAATCATATCAATAGTAAACAGATTGAAATATTTGATAATAAATCAGAAATAATTAAAGAGCTGAAAAAACTTAATATTGATGAACTGACACCTATTGAAGCAATCAATAAACTGAATCAAATAAAAAGAAAATTATAAATGAAGATTAATAAAAGTATAATTTTATTTTTATTTGGGGTAGCTTTTTGTATTGATTACAATAATAATATTTACACATTATCATCAAGCTCTCGTAATTTAGCTCTTGGAAATATTAGAATTGATGATGATAATATTTCAAGCATTTTCGATGCTCCTCTTACTGTAACTGATAATAGTAAAAATATTTATTTTTCATATAATAAAGAATTTGATGGTTTATCAGAATTGATTCATTTTGGTTATTGCTTTAAATCTAGCTCTAATTACAATTTAGGCTTAGGTATAGCACAAAGAAATATTAAAAATAATTATAATACTGATAATGCATGGATTGATAATGGAGATAATATCCCTGATTTTAATGAAATAGATTATTCTAAAATCATTAATTTTACAGATCAGGAAATTGGTTTAATCATTTCATATAATAATTTTATTGGAAATAATTCTCTTATTGGGTTTAATATTAAACCTAATTATCATTCAATTGGAACCTCAAATGCATTAGGGCTTAGTTTTGATATAACATATCTTAAAAAAATTACTTTCAATAAAATCATAATTGGACTGAATGATTTTATATCTGTGAAAAAATGGAATTATGGTTTAAAAGAAAAATTTGTTCATAGATTTTTTATAAATTACTCTTGTCTTGTTAATAATTTATTATTTAGTATTGAATATGATAATTATTCTAATATTAAATTTGGATTTGAGTATCAAGTAAACGAACAGTTTGCATTGCAAATAGGTAGTAATGATTCAAATTTATCATTTGGAATAGGTTGTAAAACAAATTATTTAAATATTAGTTATGCCTATATACATAATAATGATGTAGATGGAATTGATTTAGATCAATCACATAAATTAGGGTTTCTTTTTAAAATTAAAAAAATATAGTGTTTTAGATAAAACTCTTGGAAAGATATTCTTATTTAATTAAAATCAATGCTCGACATTTTCAAGTTATAGGATAAAAGTAATGTTATATAGTATGACAGGCTATGGTAGAGCCATAAAAAAAGATAAAAATTTTACTTTAACTGTAGAAATACGCTCTTTAAATAGTAAATATTTTGATATAATTTCAAGAGTGGATGATTCAATTATTATGTATGAAAATGAAATTATAAAATTAATAAAAAATAAATGTGAAAGAGGTAAGTTTTTTTTGAATATTAATATTTCAAATAATTATACTGAAAAAAATAAAATAAAATTAAATAAAGAAAAGTTCAATTATTACATGAATCAGATAAATTTATTAAAGAAAAAAATGAAAACAGAGCAGGAAATTTCATTATCACATATGATGAAACTGCCTGATGTTTTTGAAGAGATTAGCTTGATAAATAAAAATAATAAAAAACAATTACTTACCAAAACAGTTAATGTTGCATTGATGGATTTATTAAAGCATAGATTGAAAGAAGGTGAAAATATTAAAAAAGATATTATTTTAAAAGTTAATGAAATAAATGAAAAGATTAATAAAATTATAAAACTTTCAAAACCAAATCTTAATTTAAATGTTAAAAATTATAATAAAAAAATAAATAAAATTTTCAATAATATTGAATTAGATAAAGAAAGAGTATATCAGGAAATTGCAATTTTAATTGAGAGAAAAAATATTGATGAAGAAATTGTAAGGATTAAAAGTCATATTAAATTATTCTTATCTTCAATAAAGAGTAGAGAAAATACAGGTAAGAAAATAAATTTTATTTTGCAGGAAATGAGCAGAGAAGTTAATACAATTGGTTCAAAAACAGACAAATTGAAAATAAGTCATTTAGTTGTAGATTTAAAAGATGTAATTGGTAAAATAAAGGAACAGGTTCAGAATATATTATGAATAAAGGTAATTTAGTAATCTTATCAGCACCATCTGGCACTGGTAAAACTTCAATATGCAAGGAACTAGTTAAAAGAAATAAAAATTGGAAATTTTCAATTTCTGCAACTACAAGGAAAAAAAGAAAGGGTGAAATTAATGGAAGGGATTATATCTTCATGTCTCTTAAAGAATTTGAACATAAAGCAAGTTTTGGAGAGTTTCTAGAATGGGAATTTGTTCATGGAAATAGGTATGCAACTCCAATTGAGCCTTTAGAAAAAGCTTTGGAAGATAATAAAATAATGTTATTAGATATTGATGTAAAAGGAAGTATGAATATTATTGAAGAGTTTGAAGAAGATGTAATATCTATTTTCATAGAACCACCTGGTTTTGATGACCAGGAAAAGATAGATACTCTTATGGAAAGATTGCAAAAAAGAGAAAATAGTTCTGAAACATTAATTAAACAAAGATTAAAGAGATTTGAATTCGAAATGGATTACAAAGAAAAATTTAATTTTAGTTTTATAAATGATAATTTTAAAAAAACAACAAATGCAATAGAAAAGAAAATTAAGGAGCAAATAAAATGAAAGTTGGACCATTACCACTAAATAAAATATTTAATAATTCAGAATCTGAGTTTAAGAATATTATCATTATGGCTAAAAGAGCTAGAGATATAATTGAAACCAGATTTGATGCAATTAAGGTTGAGGAAAATATTGAAGATTCTGATCAATTAGAAGAAATAATAGTTGATGAAGATGTTGATTTTAATGAACCTAAAGCTATAGTAGTTGCGTTAAACGAGTTTAAAAATAATGAAATTGATTGGAGAGATTCAGCCCCTGATTCAGATGAATAGAAAAATCAGATTGTATTTAGAACAATATAAACAACTATATGGAAATGAAGCATTTATTAATATGAATTCTGCACTTAAAGAAGATACAAACAGTTATAAATTAGAGAAATATTTCTTATCAATTAAGGATTGTATGAAATGTGCTTTAGGAAAGAATAGAAAAAATTTTGTTTTTGGTATGGGGAACCCCAATTCTGATATAGTATTTGTAGGAGAAGCACCTGGAAAAGAAGAGGATTTGCAAGGGCTCCCATTTGTTGGTAGATCAGGCAAACTGTTGGATAAAATTTTAGCAGCAATCAATTTGAGTAGAAATGATGTATATATTCTTAATGTATTAAAATGCAGACCTCCGGAAAATAGAGACCCATTAAAAGAAGAAATAGAATTATGTGAAAATTATTTAAAACATCAATTAAAAATCATTAAGCCTAAATTGATTGTAGCATTGGGCAGAATTTCTGCTATGACATTATTAAAAACAAAAACCAGCTTAAATGAAATGAGAAACAATATTCATAAATATGAAGATATAGATTTTTTAGTAACATATCACCCCGCAGCATTATTAAGAAATCCTAATCTCAAAAAATATGCCTGGGAAGATTTTAAATTAATTAGAGATAAATATTTAGCATGACAAGTAAAGAAAAAAAGGAGCTTAGAGCAGCACCATATTCTGAAGAAGCTGAGATGGCAGTTCTTGGCTGTATTTTAATTGATTCAGAATCAGCTAATAAAGCCATGCAATTTCTAAAATCTAATGATTTTAATTTAGAAAAACATCAATTGATTTATGATGGATTAATTGAATTGTATAATAAGAATAAGAATATAGATTATGTATCTATTACTGAGCAGTTAAAAAAAAATAAATCATTAGATTCAATTGGTGGAGCATATTATATAACAGGATTAACTAATAGCGCACCTTCTGCACAAAATATTGAATATTATGCTAATATTGTTAAAGAAAAATCGATTCTTAGAAATATTATTAAAGTAGCTCGGGATATAAGTGAAGAAGCATATGATAATAAAAACGAATTAACTCATATATTAGATAAAGCTGAACAGAGCCTTTTTAGTTTATCTCAAGATTCAGAAAAAAAACAATTTCAAAATATAGAGCCAATTTTACATGATGTTTTAGATACATGGGGTAATAGAAAATCTGGAACTTTAACTGGCATAGGATCTGGATTTTATGATTTAGATAATATACTCACTGGCTTTCAAAAATCAGATTTAATTATTTTAGCTGGAAGACCATCAATGGGTAAAACTGCATTAGCTCTTAATTTAGCTCGTAATGCGACCTTAGATTATGATTATAAAGCTGGTTTTTTTAGTTTAGAAATGTCAGGCAAACAATTAGTTGAGAGATTAATTACATCTGAAGCTAAATTAGATAGTCATGCAGTTAGAACAGGAAAATTACCTAAGCATGAATGGAAAAAATTATCTGATGCAGCAGGATCTTTATCTGAATCTAAGATTTTTATAGATGATTCAGCAGATATGAATATTATGGAGTTAAGAGCAAAAGCACGGCATCTTAAAGCAGAAAAAGATGTTGATATTATTTTTGTTGATTATATACAATTATTGAATGCAGCTCAAAGAATGGAAAGTAGACAACAGGAAATCTCATTTATTTCTAGATCTTTGAAGGCATTGGCTAAAGAATTAGAAATACCTATAGTTTGTCTATCTCAATTATCAAGAGCTGTAGAATCGAGAACTGAACATAGACCCATTATGTCTGATTTAAGAGAAAGTGGCGCAATAGAACAAGATGCAGATGTTGTTATATTTATTTACAGAAAATATGTTTATTCTAAAGATGAAGCAGACAGAGGCCTGGGAGAATTGATTGTTGCAAAACATAGAAATGGACCAACTGGTGTAGTTAATATATCATTTGTAGACAAATATGCTAAATTTGATAATCTTGATACTGTACATTCTGATTATCAAATCCCAGCATAACAAAATTAAACAGTATCTATGGTTATAGATATACTAAAAAAATATCTGCCTAACTATCCTAGCAAGTATCCTAAAGGATTCCAAAAAATACTAGAATCATTTCCAAGTGAATATAAATTAAATGATGAAAATGTTGAATTTATATGGAAAGCATACCAATTTGGAGATAATGCTCATAAAGGTCAGAAAAGAAAATCTGGTGTCCCCTACTATGAACATTGTGTAGAAGTTTGTGTTCAGCTTATAAGCTGGAATATGGATTTAGATACAATAGTAGCAGGATTGTTGCATGATACAATTGAGGACACTAAAGTAACTAAAAAAGAGATTAAAGAAGAGTTTAATAAAGATGTAAGTGATTTAGTATCAGGAGTATCAAAACTATCAGGAATTAAATTTAATAATTCAGAACACAAACAGGCTGAAAATCTTATGAAAATGTTCCTTTCAGTAGCTAAAGATTTGAGAGTTATTATAATAAAGTTTTCTGATAGACTACATAATATGAAAACATTAGAATATCTTCCAAAGTACAAACGTGAAAGAATAGCAATTGAAACAAGAGATGTTTATGCACCTTTAGCACATAGATTGGGAATGAATAAACTAAAAATGACATATGAAAATTTAATTTTAGAAACAATCAACCCTGATGTGTATAATACAATAAAAAGAAAAATCAATGCAACAAATAAAAAGCGTGAAAAATATATTGAAAAT
>Ga0187827_10006124_pt1 | contig 13898 bp, 19 predicted proteins | sample ETNtaG_39_FD_167969 | JGI IMG/M metagenome (GOLD analysis project Ga0187827, IMG submission 167969) | Marine microbial and viral communities from oxygen minimum zone, Eastern Pacific Ocean - ETNP2014_SV_150_PacBio MetaG (Illumina Assembly) | ecosystem: Environmental > Aquatic > Marine > Hypoxic... | reverse complement strand
AGATAGTAAAAAACCAATTGGAAATGGCATAATTACATGTCTTAATATGAAACAAGCTAAAGCCAGAGCTAAAAAAGGTAAAGAAGCTGCTCAAGCAGTAATTTCTGTAATATCGCAATAATATGAGTTTACAATATAGTCCAAAAAATAATCCAAGAGTTATAGTAATCCAAAAACTTTATGGAAAGTATTTTAATGAAGATGAAAACTTAACTTTTCCAAAACATAGATTTAAAAAATTTATTAAAGATGTGGTTAATGGAACTATTGAGAGAGATGATGTAATTAACGATGAAATATCCAATCATCTTAATTCAGATCTAGATTTAAATAAATTAGATAAAGTTTTTCAAGTTATAGTTAAAAGTGCAATATTTGAATTTTTATATAAACCAAAAACATCTTCAAAAATAATTATAAATGAATATTTAAGAGCTTCCAATTTCTTTATAGAAGACGGACAAACTAAATATTTAAATGCTTTATTAGACAAAATATCTAAGAAAATAAGAAATTCTAATGGATGAATTTGAGTTAATAAAAAAATATTTTCAAAAAATCTCTAATAATAATCCTGATGCAAAAAAGTTAAATGATGATGTTTTTTTTGATAAGAAAAATAAATTAGTAGTATCCGTTGACACATATAATGAAGGTGTACATTTTCCTAATTTTAAATATCCGAATTTAGTAATAAAAAAAGTTATAAGGTCATCAATTTCTGACTTAATAGCCAAAGGTGTTAAACCTGAATATTATTTCATTTCTGGTAGTGGAAATAAAAACCAATTTACAAAAAAGAACTTAAAAATGATCTCAAAATCATTAAATCAAGAACAAAAAAAATATAATTTAAAACTATCAGGCGGTGACACTACTAATTCTAACAAAGTTTCTTTTTCTATAACAAGCATTGGATTTTCAAAAAATATTGTTGAAAGAAATAAAGCTAGATTAAACGATGATATATATGTTACAGGAAATATAGGTGATAGCTTTCTTGGTTTAAAAGTAATTAAAAATAATATTGAAGTTAATTCAAAATTAAAAAAATATTTTGTTAATCAATTTTATTGTCCCAATTTACCTTATAAAATTTATAAACAAATATATAAATTTGCAAATACATCTATGGATATATCAGATGGTTTAATCGCTGATATGAATAAACTTATTAATAAGCAAAAATTATCTTTTGAAATTAATGTTAATAAGATCCCTATTTCAAAAAATTTAGAATTTTATTTAAAAAAATATAACAAAAAAAGAATTCAATACTTGTTTAATGGAGATGATTATCAAATACTATTTACAGCGTCTAAAAAAAATCGATCATTAATCAAATCAATTGGAAAAAAAATAAATCAAAAAATTACAATAATTGGTAAAATAAATAATGGTTTTAAAAAAAATTCAATAAAACTGGACAATAAGCCTCAAAATTTAACTATTTTTAAAGGTTATTCACATAAGTTTTGACAACTTAAATATTGCCTTTTATTCCTTTTTTTGTAATGTCCGATTTTTAATATTTACTAAATAACTAACAATTAAAGGAATTATGGAAGCTTCAGTATCAAATATACTTCAACTTATTATTTTAGCAGGTTTACTCGCAATCGTTTATGGATATTTTACAGGGAAAAATATTTTAAGCTCTAGTCCAGGCAACAATAAAATGCAGGAAATAGCATCTGCTATACAAGTTGGAGCAAAAGCTTATTTAAATAGGCAGTATAAAACAATAGCGATAGTGGGAGTAGTTGTATTGGTTATTATTAGTTATGGATTTAGTATTTTAGTTGGTTTAGGATATTTGATTGGAGCTACATTATCTGGAATCGCCGGATATGTTGGTATGCTTGTGTCAGTACAGGCAAATGTAAGAACAGCTGAAGCTTCAAGAAAAGGATTGGCTCAAGGACTTTCAATAGCATTTAAATCTGGTGCTGTTACAGGTATGTTGGTTGCTGGCTTAGCTCTTTTAGCGATTGCAGTTTATTATTATTTACTATTGTCATATGGAGTTGAAGAAAGAGAGATTGTAAATGCTTTAGTTGCATTAGGTTTCGGTGCATCATTAATTTCAATTTTTGCAAGACTTGGTGGTGGAATCTTTACCAAAGGTGCAGATGTGGGTGCAGATTTAGTAGGTAAAGTAGAGGCAGGTATTCCAGAAGATGACCCTAGAAATCCTGCTGTTATAGCAGATAACGTAGGTGATAATGTAGGTGATTGTGCCGGTATGGCAGCTGACTTATTTGAAACCTATGCAGTAACAATAGTTGCTACTATGGTTTTATCTTCAATATTTTTTCACGGCGATCTTAATATGATGGTTTATCCTTTATCAATCGGAGGAGCTTGCATATTAACCTCTATTATTGGAACATTTTTTGTTAAATTGGGCAAATCTAAAAATATTATGGCTGCTTTATACAAAGGTTTTATTGCTACAGCTCTAACATCATTAGTAATTTTATATCCAACTACAGACTTTGTTTTAGGATTAGAAAATATTTATACAATTTCAAATAAATCATTTACAGGAATGAGTTTATACATTTGTGGCGTAATAGGCTTAGTTATAACAGGTTTATTAATTTGGGTCACAGAATATTATACAGGAACTAATTATAGACCTGTTAGAAGTGTTGCTTCATCATCAACAACGGGCCATGGTACAAATGTAATCCAAGGTTTAGCAGTTTCAATGGAAGCCACAGCAATTCCAGCTTTAATTATTGTTGGTGGAATATTATTAACAAATTATATTGCTGGACTTTTCGGAATAGCAATTGCTGTAACAACAATGTTGGCATTAGCAGGTATGGTAGTTGCTTTAGATGCGTATGGCCCTGTAACAGATAATGCCGGTGGAATTGCAGAAATGTCTAATTTACCAAAAAATGTTAGAAAAACTACAGATGCACTAGATGCGGTCGGTAACACAACAAAAGCAGTTACAAAAGGTTATGCTATTGGTTCAGCTGGTTTAGGTGCTTTAGTTTTGTTTTCTGCTTACACAGAAGATATTAAACATTTTTCAAAGGTAGCAGGATCAAAATTAGAGGGAATAGTCGTAACATTTGATTTAACAAATCCATTTGTAGTTGTTGGATTATTGGTAGGCGGTATGCTTCCATATTTATTTGGTTCTATGGGTATGCAGGCGGTAGGAAGAGCAGGAGGTGCCGTTGTTGTTGAAGTTAGAAGACAATTTAAAAAAATTCCAGGAATAATGAAAAGAAAAGCAAAACCTGACTATGGAAGATTGGTTGATTTATTAACAAAAGCTGCAATAAAAGAAATGATTATACCTTCTTTACTACCAGTATTATCTCCAATTGTTTTATATTTATTTATTTTGCCTATAGGTGGACAAGTAGCGGCATTATCTTCTGTGGGAGCAATGCTATTAGGAGTAATTATTACAGGATTATTTGTTGCAATATCAATGACTGCTGGTGGAGGCGCTTGGGATAATGCAAAAAAATATATTGAAGATGGTAATTTTGGCGGCAAAGGATCTGAGACACATAAAGCTGCAGTTACAGGAGATACTGTAGGAGATCCATATAAAGATACAGCAGGTCCAGCTATTAATCCAATGATTAAAATTACAAACATTGTTGCTTTATTATTATTAGCTATTATAGCAGGATAAATATTATTATTTAGATTTTTTTCTTTTAACAGGTGCATCTATTTTTTGTTTTAAACTTTTAATTACACCGTAAATATATGAATTTTTTTTATAATTAGTTTCGGTTATTTTTTCAGTAAATTTATATTCTTTCATATCATTTATATTTAAAAAATCCTTTTTAATAACTAAACCTCTTTTATCTATTTCTATTACTACAATATTATTATGCTCTATTTTTTGATTCCCAAGCTTAAATATTGAACGGTTTTTTTTTCTTCTTTCAATATAGATCCATATATTGTTATCAAATGTACTTTTAGTTGATGGTGGTCCAAAAATATTTAAAATTTCGTTAGTGTTAGTTCTTTTTATTTCTACTTTATTATATTTTTTTTCTAAAGATAATGTTCCATGATTATTTCTAATTTTATCATTTGCGCAACTTAATGTAGATAAAAATATTATAATTAGTATATATCTCATATGAATAAAAATTTTCTTAATATTTACAATAATTTAATTAAATTAACTAGAAATAAATTATTATATAGAAATAAGTTAAGTAATGAAAGTTTTTCTGATAGATTAATTATTTTTTTGTTCCATTTCGCTTTTTTTTTAAAAATTTATAAAAATAAATCTAATAAAACTGAATTTCAAAATTTATATGATTACATATTTAATCAAATAGAATTAAGTATTAGAGAAATTGGCTATGGCGATTCTACAGTTAATAAAAAAATGAAAGAATATATAAATTTATTTTATAAAATTATTGATAATGTCGAACTATGGGAAAAACTGAATTTTAATGAAAAAATCAACTTTTTTTCAGAATTCATTGATACTACTTTAGAAAACACATTTTATATTGATTATTTTAATAAATATTCAATTTATCTTACAAAAATGTCTTTTAATTATTTTACAAAAGATGTAATAAGTCATAAATTTTAGTTATGGCTGTACCAAAACGCAAAACAACAAAATCAAGATCTGGAAAGAGAAGATCACATATAAAATTCTCTGTTAAAAATGTTATTGAAGATAAAAAATCTGGTGAATATCGACTATCTCATCATCTAGATTTAAAATCAGGCTTTTATAAAGGTCGACAAGTTTTAGAACCCAAAGAATAATTTTTTAAATGAAAAAAATGATTACAATTGCAGTTGATGCAATGGGGGGTGATAATTCGCCACAAAAAATAATTGACGGCATTCAACTTCATAGTCAAAAAAGCAATAATGTTTTTTATAAAATATTTGGAGATGAAGAATTTATAAAATCTGCAATTAGAAAAAAACCTTTGGATAAGAATATTTTTGAAATAATACATTCAAGAGATAAAGTTAAAGGTGAAGATAGTGCATTTACTGCCGCTAAAAGAGGAAAAAATACAAGCATGTGGTTGGCAATCGAAAGTGTTAAGAAAAATACATCTGATGTAGTAGTTTCGGCTGGTAACACTGGCGCACTTTTAATAATAGCAAAATTAAATTTAAAAATGATTAAAAATATAGACAAGCCAGCATTATCAGGTTTATGGCCTAGCAAAAATGGAATGAGTGTAGTTTTGGATTTAGGAGCTAACATAGAATGCAATGATAAAAATTTAATTGATTTTGCAATAATGGGTTCTTCATTATTTAAATCTTTATTTCCAGAAGAAAAAGCAAAAGTGGCTTTATTAAATATTGGATCTGAAGAAGTTAAAGGTAATGAAATTATAAAAGAAACCTATCAAAAGTTAAATCAAATAAATAATGAAAATTTTGAATTTAAAGGATTTATAGAAGGAAGCAATTTAATGGACGGCAATGTAAATGTAATTGTTGCAGATGGATTTACAGGAAATGTTGCTTTAAAAACTGCTGAAGGAACAGCTAATTTTATATCAAGCGAATTAAAAAATGCCTTGAATAGCACGTTATTTGGAAAATTAGGATCTTTAATTTCTATTGGTAGTTTAAAAAAATTTAAAAAAAAATTAGATCCAAGACTATATAATGGCGCTATTCTTCTAGGCCTAAATTCACCAGTAATCAAAAGTCATGGTGGCACCGATTATATAGGCTTTGCTAATTCATTGTCTGTATGTGAAAAAATTGTTAAAAATAACTTAATAGACAAAATCAAGAATAGTATAAATTAATTAATGAGAATTAACCTTACAAAAAAAGAAATTGTAAATTCAATTTTTATGCAAATTGGCTATTCAAAAAAAATTGCAGAAATCCTATTAGAAGATTTTTTTGATATCATTTTTCAAAGTTTAAAAAAAAATAAAAAAGTTAAAATTGCTAAATTTGGAACATTCGAAATCAGACAAAAAAGAAGAAGAATTGGCAGAAATCCAAAAACTAAAGAAAATAAAATCATTTCTGAAAGAAAAGTAATTCTTTTTAAGCCATCTAAAGAATTTAAAAAAAAAATTAATCAAAATTATGAAAACAAAATTTGAAAATGCTTATAAAACAATAGGAGAGGTTGCGAGAGATCTTGATTTAGTTAATCAAAAAACTGGTAAATTAAACACTCATACAATTAGATTTTGGGAAAAAGAATTTAAACAAATTAAACCCAAAATATTCACAGGCAGAAGAAGACATTATGACAAGGAAACGATAGAAGTATTAAAAAAAATTAGATATTTACTTAAAGAAAAAGGTTTTACAATCAGTGGAGTTAAAAAATTTTTGATTAATGAAAGTCCTTTTAAACTTGACGAATCATCTAATAAAACTATAACTTCAGCAAAAAATAATTTAAAATCTAAACTTGAAAAGATATCGAGCTTAGCTAAAGACATTAAAAAATTAGGCTAGTATGGCAAAAAAAACTCATGTTAAGGTAAGACTGGTTCCAGAAAAGAAACCTGATAGTCCATTTTTTTATTATGTAAAAAAACCTGCTGGCGGCGAAAAAGCTAAAATAAAATTAAAAGCAAAAAAATACAATCCAGCTACTAGAAAACATGAAACTTTTGTTGAAAAAAAACTTCCTCCACATAGTAAATAGTTATTTTTTTTTAAAATTTCTTCTTTCATAATCAATATAAGATAAAATCATATTCTTCCAAATCCGGTTAGTAATTTTGGGATCTATATTATTTTTTATAGATTTTTTTCTTACTTGATTAAGAATAAATTTAATTCTTTTTTTGTCAACTATCTGACTTTTAGTTTCTTTTAGTTTTAAAACTTGTTTAACTATTGAAGTTCTTTTTTTAACTAGCTTAATAAAAGAATTATCTAGATTATCTAAATTTTTTCTTAATTTTTTTATTTTTTTTTTATTATTTGGCGACATTTATTTACTTGGATTAATATATAATTATTATATTTAGTTAAATATGTACATAAAAAATAATAGAACAAAAAATTATATTTCTTTTTGGTTACTTTTCATGTTTTGTATTATTTCAATAATGATTATTGTTGGTGGTTTAACTAGATTAACTGACTCTGGATTATCAATCACGGAATGGCAACTTTTTTCGGGCTTTTTACCACCTTTAAGTTATTCAGATTGGAATAATTATTTTAATTTATATAAAAAAATTCCAGAATTTACACAGCAAAACTACTCAATGACAATTGAAGAGTTTAAAGTTATTTTTTGGTGGGAATGGTTTCATAGATTTTTAGGAAGACTTATAGGAATTTTATTCTTAATACCTTTAATTTTTTTTACTTATAAAGAAAACTTTAAAAAATTGGTTAACTTATATTTAATTTTTTTTTTAATATGTTTTCAGGGTTTTATAGGCTGGCACATGGTGTCAAGTGGACTTGTTTATAGAATAGATGTAAGTCATTTTCGATTATCTATTCACTTAATAATTGCTTTTATTATAACATCTTTAATCTTGTGGAATTATTTTAATTTAAAAGTTAACCGAAATTTTAATGATAAATTTAATTATTCAGCCATATTTATTTTTTTGCTCTTAATATTTGGTCAAATTACAATTGGAGCACTTGTATCAGGTATGGATGCAGGCCAAATCTATAATTCTTGGCCATTAATGGGATCCTCTTTTTTTCCTGCCGATAATGAAATTATAAATATTTTTAAACTTTCTGCCTTTAGCGATCCTTCTTTGGTTCAATTTATGCATAGAAATTTAGCCTATATAATATTAATATTTTATTTGATTATTTTATTTAAAATTTATAAAAAAAAATTAATCAATTTATATTTTGCAATAAATTTAGTTGGTTTGTTGTTACTTATTCAAATTATTTTGGGTATTTTTACATTATTATATGGTGCACAGATTTTAATAGCTTCTATGCACCAAATAAGTTCAATTTTTTTAGTTAGTTCCTCTGTATATTTATTGTACTTAAATTCTAAATCTAACTAACTTAACTTGCTGCATTTAATGCCTGATCTAGGTCAGCAATAATATCATCTGAATGCTCTATTCCAATTGATAATCTAACATATCCAGGAGTAACACCTGCGGCCAAAAGTTCTTCTTCAGTCAACTGACTATGCGTTGTAGTAGCTGGATGAATAGCTAAACTTCTAGCATCTCCAATATTGGCAACATGGTAAAACATTTTTAAAGATTCAATAAATTTTTTACCAGCTTCAACTCCACCTTTAAGTTCAATACCTACCAAAGCACCATTACCACCTTTAAGGTATTTTTTTGATCTTGAAGCAATTTCACCTTCATGAAGAGTAGGGTATATTACTTTTTCAACATTTTTATGTTTTTTTAAAAAATCTACGGTTTTTTCAGCATTGGAACAATGTTGTTTCATTCTTAATGGAGCTGTTTCTAAACCTTGAATAATAGCCCATGCATTATCTGGTGCCAAAGGTGCCCCTAAGTCTCTTAATAAACAAACCCTAGCACGAACCGCAAAAGATACATTTGCTCCAGTTAATTGAGGTACGACTTCACCCCATTTTGCTCCTCCATAACTCATATCAGGTTCGTTAAAAAGAGGTTGTCTTTTTGGATTAGCAGTCCAATCAAAATTTCCACCATCAACCAAACATCCACCAATAACTGTTCCGTGACCACCTATATATTTTGTTAATGAATGAACCACTACAGCAGCACCATGTTCAATTGGCTTGCAAATTATTGGTGAAGCTGTGTTATCCATTATTAATGGTATATTATTTTTTCTGCCTATGTCTGATACTTCTTTTATTGGAAAAACTCTAAGATAAGGATTAGGAAGTGTTTCTGCATAAAAACATCTTGTTTTTTCATCTATAAGTTTTTCAAAATTTTTTGGATCACAAGGATCAGCGTATCTACATTCTATTCCAAGTTTCTTTAAAGTATGAGTAAATAAATTAACTGTTCCACCATATAAGTCAGTTGAACTAATAAAATTATCACCTGATTGACAAACATTCATTATTGCAAAAGTTGAAGCGGCCTGTCCGGATCCAACTGTAAGACAAGCCAAACCACCTTCTAAAGCTGCAACTCTTTTTTCCAATACATCATTTGTTGGATTCATTATTCTAGTATAAATATTACCAAACTCTTTAAGTGCAAATAAATTTGCAGCATGTTCTGTGTCATTAAATTGATACGATGTAGTTCTATAAACAGGCACTGCTACAGCTGTAGTAGCTGGATCACTTCTGTAATCACCACCATGCAATGCAATTGTTTCTGGATTTTTGCTCATTTAATTTCTCCTTTTTTAATTAATTTATTCAGCTTAATCTCATTTAAACCTTACAATTATTATCAATATTAATATAATTTGACAATATTAGCTTTTATAAGTATTAATCCGGAATCCATGACAAAATTTATTAAAAATAGCGAAATAAAAAGTGACTGGTATGAAATTGATGCTAAAAATGCAGTAGTAGGAAGATTAGCGACAGTTATTTCTAAAATAATTAGAGGAAAAAATAAAAATACCTACACTCCTCACATGGATCACGGTGATTTTGTAGTAGTAAAAAATATAGAACAAATAAAATTTACTGGTAAAAAATTCCAAAATAAAAAATACTATAGACACACAGGTTATCCTGGTGGAATAAAAGAAACAACTCCGGAAAAACTTTTTGAAAAAAAACCAGGAGAAGCTTTAAAGCTTGCCGTAAAAAGAATGTTGCCAGGAGGTGTTCTTGGAAGAAAACAATTAACAAAATTAAAAATTTATTCGGGATCTGATCATCCTCATACAGCTCAAAATCCCAAAATTATTGATTTGTCTAAACTAAATAGTAAAAATATAGCTAGAATTTAATATGGATGTATCTACAAACAAACCAGAAAAAATAAAATTAGATTTTAAAGATAGCAAATATGCTACTGGCAGAAGAAAAACTTCTATTGCTAAAATTTGGTTAAAAAAAGGTTCAGGAAAAATTTATGTTAATGGAAAAAACTACGAAGATTATTTCAAAAGAGCAAATCATAAAATGCAATTACTTAGACCTTTTGAAATTATAAGTCAGCCTACAAATTATGATGTTAGGTGTAATGTGAAAGGCGGAGGTTTAACTGGCCAAGTAGGAGCTATGGTGCATGGTATTTCAAAAGCATTATTAATGTTCGACACAGAATTAAAATCTACCTTAAAAAAAGAAAAACTAACCACTAGAGATTCTAGATCAGTTGAAAGAAAGAAATATGGTCATAGAAAAGCTAGAAGAAGTTTCCAATTTTCCAAAAGATAATTTCTTTTTTAAACTCAACTGTTATACTGAATTATGTCTAAGCTAAATGCTTTAATCGCTGGATCAACTGGATATATTGGAATTCAATTAGTCAAATTACTAACAAAACATCCAAATATAAATATTAAATATTTATGTGGCAACACATCTAAAGGTAAATCAATTTCTTATTTTGATAAAAGTTTAAAAAATAAAAAATTACCAAAAATAATTAAATTTAATAATAATTTATTAAATGATGTCGATTTACTTTTTACTGCTTTGCCTAACGGGGAGGCGCAAAAGATATCTAATAAATTGTTAAAAAAAAATATCTTAATTGATTTATCGGCGGATTTTAGACTTAAATCTCCAAAAGAATATTTAAAATGGTATAAAATTAAGCACAGTTCAATAAATAATATTAAAAACAGTATTTACGCATTACCTGAGATTTCAAAAAAAAAATTAAAAAACTATAAAATAATATCTTGTCCTGGTTGTTATCCTACTTCAATATTATTGCCGTTACTTCCTCTTATAAAACCGAATCTAATTAAACTAAATAATATTATAATTGACTCAAAATCTGGTTATTCAGGAGCGGGGAGAGGTGTGCATAAGAAATATGCTAATAAAAATTTATATGAATCATTAAGTGCATACGGTGTTGGATTTCATAGACACAACTCAGAAATTCAGCAAGAATTAAATAATTATTCTAAAAAAAATATTAAATTTACTTTTACTCCTCATCTAAGTCCAATGTTTAGAGGAATTTTAAGTACAATTTATTTAGATGTTAAGAATGGTATCACCATCAAACATATAAATTCTAAATTAAAAAGATTTTATAAAAAAGATACTTTTGTAAAGATTCTTCCAATTAACTCTCATGTAAGTACAAATGATGTAATTAATACAAATTTCTGCCATGTATCTGTATGTAAATCGAAGTATAAAAATAAATTAATAATTTTGTCAGCAATAGATAATCTGATAAAAGGAGGTGCGGGGCAAGCAGTGCAAAATTTAAACTATTATTTTGGTTATAATGCAAAAAAAGGATTAGGATGAAAAATATAATTTTTACAATCTTATCATCTATTTTATTATTTTCTTGTACTTCTTATAATGAAAGCAAAAGTTTAAATATCGAAAGCGCCCAATTAGCACACTCAAAATTTAATAATATAAACAACGTCTTTTCTTACGATGAGTACAAATCATTAATTATTGAGTATGGTAAAAATAGTAAATTTCCAGAAATAAAATAATAAAAATGAAAAAAATTAATATAGCATTAGTTGGTTTAGGTCAGATTGGAAATTATTTATTAAATGAATTAAATAAAAAAAAAAAAGATATCGAACTTAAAACTGGAAAAAAAATTAATGTTGTGGCAATTTCAGCTAAAAATATTAATAAAAAAAGAAAATTTAAAATTAATAAAAAAATATTTTATAAAAATCCTTTAAATATATTTAAGCAGAAAAAAATTGATATATTATTTGAATGTGTAGGTTTGTCTGATGGAATTTCAAAAAAAGTTGTTGAAATAGCTTTAAAAAATAAAATTAATGTAATAACTCCAAATAAAGCGCTTATATCCAAGCATGGAGATTATTTAGCAAAATTAGCAGAAAAAAATAAAGTTAATTTAGAATTCGAAGCTTCTGTTGCTGGTGGCATACCAATTTTAAGAACTATAAAAGAAGGCTTGGCAACTAATAAAATTAATAAAGTTTATGGAATTTTAAACGGCACTTGTAATTACATTTTGTCAGAAATGGAAAGTTCTAAAGAATCATTTTCAAATGTTTTAAAAGGAGCGCAAAAATTGGGATATGCTGAGCCAGGTAATCCTAAGCTTGATTTAAATGGCTATGACGCTTTAGCAAAAATTAGAATACTATCATCTTTATCATTTAATAAAAATATATCTAAGCAAAAATGTTTAATGGAAGGAATAGAAAATATTGAATTTAAAGATATTGAAATCGCTAATCAGTTAAACTTCAGAATTAAGTTGCTAGGAATTACAGAATTAATAAATAATAAACTTTTTGAAAGAGTTCATCCATGTCTTGTAGAAAAAGATTCTTATATTGCAAATGTTTCTGGTGTAATGAATGCTGTTATTTTACAAGGAGAGCCAGTTGGAGAAAGTGTTTTACAAGGAGAAGGTGCGGGTCCTGGATCGACTTCTTCTGCTTTAATGTCAGATCTCCTTTCTATTCTGAGAGGTAATATTAAATTTCCATTTGGTATTTCAAGCAAAAAACGTAAACTTATTTCTTCTTATGATTTAAATAAGTATATAAATTCTCTTTATTTAAGATTTGAAGTAAATGATAAACCAGGCGTTCTTTCACAAATTACACAATCATTAGCTAAAAAAAACATTTCTATTGAAAGACTTATTCAAATCCCAGACAATAGAAATAAAAAAGCATCCATAATAATTATTACTCACAAAACAAATGAATTAGATGCTAATAAATGCCTTAATTTATTTAAGACAAATAAAAATATTCTAAAAGTTCCTACAAGAATAAGACTATTCTAATATGTCAATTAAATTTACTATATTAGGATGTGGTAGTTCAATGGGTGTGCCCAGAGCTGATGGTTCATTTGGAAAATGCAACCCAGCTAAAAAAAAGAATTATAGAACAAGATGTAGTGCAATTATTTCCTCAAAATATGGCAATACACTTATTGATACTTCTCCAGATTTAAGATTTCAACTATTACAAAATAAAATAAAAAAAATTGATAGAGTTTTATATTCACACTTTCACGCTGACCAAACACACGGGATAAATGATTTAAGAATATTTTTTATTAAAAGTAAAAAAAAAATTCCTGTTTACTGTGACAATAAAACAAAAAATTATTTGTTAAGAAATTTCAGTTACTGTTTTAAAAATACATTTTCATATCCAGCTATACTGAAGTTTAACCCTATTAAAAAAAATAACCAATTTAAAGATCGAGATAAAAATTTAAATATTAAAAGAATAAAGGTTAGACATGGAAAAATTGAATGTAGTGCTTTTATAATAAATGATAAATGTGCTTATTTAAGTGATGTAAATATGATTTATGAAAAAGATTATAAATATTTTAAAAATTTAAAATATTTTGTTGTTGATTGTTTAAGATATAACAAACATTCATCTCACTATAACCTTGATCAAGTTTTAAATTTAATAAGCATATTTAAACCAAAAACATCGATTCTCACCAATTTACATACAGATTTGGATTATAATAATTTAAAAAAATTATTACCTAAAAATATTTTGCCAGCTTATGATGGTATGAGTTTTGCTCTGTAGTAATTTTTCTAATTCTTAACAATTTATTTCATTTTTTTGATGTGGCTATTATCAAGAAATATCCAAATAAAACGGATAGAAGTGACCCGGATAAAACTCCTAATTTTACCCCATCAATATAATGAGTATTTTCTATAAAGGCTAAATTTCCAACAAATAAACTCATGGTGAAACCAATTCCTGTAAGAATTCCAACTCCATATAATTCAATCCAATTAGAATTGTTTGGCATTTGTGCAAATCCTAAT
>Ga0187827_10006123_pt1 | contig 13898 bp, 7 predicted proteins | sample ETNtaG_39_FD_167969 | JGI IMG/M metagenome (GOLD analysis project Ga0187827, IMG submission 167969) | Marine microbial and viral communities from oxygen minimum zone, Eastern Pacific Ocean - ETNP2014_SV_150_PacBio MetaG (Illumina Assembly) | ecosystem: Environmental > Aquatic > Marine > Hypoxic... | reverse complement strand
AAATTTTTTTGCATCTTCGCTAGCACTTTTTCCCTTAAACTTTTTTACAATTTGTGCAGGATTCTTAATTCCGATCCTTCCATAGGTAAGGGCAACTTGTTTTCCCTTCAAGTTTATTTGCCAAAATTTATTACTTACTTCATCCGTATATTCAAAATATTTCTTCATCACCTTAATCATACATCAGGTTTCTTGGAGAGTCAGGTTCGTAAATCAGTGGGAGCTTTTTTGATATGGATCAATACAAATAGAAACAGTTTTTTCATTTAAATAAAAAATACGAAATTGTCGTCACTATCAAAACGATAATTACCCAAATTGAAAGATTGGCAAGAAGTTGTTTTAGTTTAGAATTTGAGTGTAAAAAACTAAGCAATACTAATATCAGCACTCCAACTAGATAGATTATAGGAATTATTTGATCAAAATTCATCCTGAGAGATCATCACCCAATCTTAATCGATTTTAGTTTTTTCATACTCAAGCAACTTCATAAAGGTATTAACCAATCGTATGTGTTCGATTTTTTTGCAAGCAATATCTAATATTTTTTTATTCATTATGACAATTGATAAACACTGACTTCGAGATATCGCTACATTTAGGCGGTTTCTACTGAAGAAGAAATCAACATTTCTGGGCAAGCTGTCTGGATCGCTCGTCGTCATACTTATAATGGTTACTGGCGCTTCTTGCCCTTGAAAGATATCAATCGTCCCGACCCGTGCTTTTTTTGGCAGGATTGATTTTAAATAATTAACCTGAACATTGAAAGGTGCCACTGTTAAAATATCTTTTACATCCATTTTCTTTTTTATATTTGCTTCAGGATCTATAAAAGTGCTTCCAATAATTCTATCATAAAAGTTCTTTATTAATTTTCCTTCCTCAATACTTTTTTGTCTACATATCTCCTTATGTTTAGCATCTATCATGACAATCCCGGTTTCTGGAAGTAAGCTTTCTTTTTTTGAAAAAATAATTTTTCTTTTTTCTGTGAAGTCATGATTTTTTAATCGACCGTCATAAAAATTTTCTGAAATAAAATTACAAATATTTGGATGCAATCGTCTACTTTTATCAATAAAGATTCCTTTATCGGGACTTATGGTATCTTGATTTTCTAATAAAAATTCTGGAATTGATTCACCTGAATCTCCAGGATGTACGGCAGAAGTTGGCGAGCTTAATTGCATTTGATCTCCTATAATTACAACATTTTTTGCAGACAATGAGATGGCAACAACATCTGCAATTGAAAGCTGTCCAGCTTCATCTATAAAAATATAATCTAATTTTTCATCACAGGCTGGTCTAGAAAAACACCAGGCAGTACCAGAAAATAAATCTGCACTCATGTTTTTAAACTCTAGGTCCATTGCATCTTCATATTTTTTTGGTGTAACCCTTATTCTTCCACTAATATTTTTTATAAATTTTCCATCAACATATCTCTTCTCAGGATCGCTGCTACTACCTTTATGAAATCCTTGAAAAGAAAATTTATCTTTTAAAGATAATTCTTCTATCTTTTTCAACAAATTAAATATTACTTTATGACTATTTGCTGTTATTCCAATTTTTTTTGATTTTTTTAATAATTCAATAATTATAAATGCTGCAGTATATGTTTTTCCAACACCGGGAGGGCCTTGAAAATAAAGGTAAGAGTTATTTATATTTTCAACAGCTTGAAAAGATTCTTTTAAAAAATCATCATCTTTAATTATATTTTCACCTTCTTTAATATTTTTAATTTTGGGATAATTTTTTTTTAAAATTTCATATGTAGCATTATATTTTTTTTCACCTTTTGCTGCAGAAATAATAAATCTACGTATGGCATTTATAATAGGTTTAGAATTGACAAATCCGTCTGTTATTATCGATAAAGTTTTTGGTAGTTCCTCTAAACTTCTAATTTTTATTATGTTTTCATTATTGTTACTATCATCGATTTTAAGCACTTTTCCTACTTTATTTTCATCTAAGTTGTCCTCTAAAGCTTTCAAAACATTTTTATTTTCTTTAACTTTGTAATCTTGCTTCTCAAATTTATAAGTGTAAATCTTGTTAAGATCTTTGCTGTCATTTTCATCTGGTTCACTTTTAATTTTTTCCATATTTCCAATGCATTTTGCATCTTCAATAAGATCTTCGTCATTCTTATTTGCAGCACGATTAAAAATATCCTGCCAAAAAATATCATCTTCTCTTTTATGAAATCCTAAAATATTACTTAGTATATTTTTTATTTTTGAATTTTTAAGTTCTTCATTAATTAATTTGATATAAGGTACATTTTCTTTTTCCCAATCTTTAATTTTTTTCTTTGGTTCTTTATAAACATTCCAAGATACATTTGGAATTTGAGGTCTTATTTTTTTAATTAACCACTCTTTAAGAGCATATGTACTTTCACAATCTTCTCTGTTGTAGGCTTTAATTTCTTCTAAGAATTTTTTATCTTCAGTTTCAATCCAATCAAGATATTTATCAGTACTTTCATGGGCTTTTTGTATTTCGCCTTTTCTCTTAAAGTCGTAAAATTTTTCAAGATTTTTTAGTGAATATTCTTTTACAGAGACCTGCATTCCCTGGGTAACAACTTTATGTAGGTCCACTAATTTCCCTTCTCTCAAAAGAGCATTGACTCGTCCTATATTTAAACCATGCTTCTGACTAAGTTTGGTTAAAGCGGTTTTTTCATAGTGATTGAAATGATAAATATGAGCATCTGGATATTTTTTGAGATGTTTTTCAAAAAAATTTAAAAGTTCAGCAAATTTCTCTTTTTCCTCACTTTGTTTGTGGGCCCAAAAATGTTTGAAAGGTTCTTTTTTGTCTGCATGATTGTAGATACCAAAAAGATATTCTAACCCTGATTTATCATTACCGGTTTCTTCTGGATTCAAAATTTTATCTAGTCCCTCGATGTCAAAGAAAAGATCTTGCCCACTAGCGGCTGGTTTGGGTAACCTGTTAAATCCGCGTCCATTTACTAAAGGTAGAATTTTATATTCAGGTTTTCCTGTCTCTGTTGATTTTATCAATAGTTTCGCCTGCGAAAGGTGTTTTTTAAAAATATTTGAACTTAATTCTTTTATTTTCTCTGTTTCTTTAAGTTTAGAAAACTGTTTTAAAGTTTTTATTCCATGCCTCTCTATTTTTTTAATTTGATCTTTTCTAATATTTGCGATTTGATTAAGATGATCTTCATCTTCCCATTTTTTTTCACAAACATCGGTCCATTCACACAAAGCACAGAAGCTACATCTTTCGGGATGGGCATTTTTTTTTAAAGTATCGCTTGTTATAAATTTAAGATAATTTTCTTTATGTTTTTGAAAGTAGAGTTGATATTCATGAGTTTTATATTTATTTTTCTTTTCCCAATCTTCTTTTTTTACGTCTACGTTTCCTAAGATCAAATACATAAAATCAGGCAACTCATTATCTTGTTGTTTTGCTATCCACTCAGAATAAATGCTGATTTGAATTATATGCTCAGGCCTGGCAAGAGATGAAAGTTTTGTATCATATACTTCGTATTTCCATTTGTCCTTTTTGCTTTTTTTATTTTTATCTTTGATGAGAAAGTCAATTTCTCCATCCCAACCTTCATATTTGAAAAAGGCCTTATGTATTAGGTCATAACCTTTTCTTAAAGCTTCTTTTGTTTTTTTGAATCGATCTTTATCTTTTTTAATTTTGATATATTTAGGATACTTTTCTATTAATTTTTTATAAATTTTTTCCTCAAATTGATCTCCTCTTTTTTTTCTAGTTTCCTCAGTAATTGATGATTCTTTTTTTTTTAATTCTTTTTTATTAATTTCATTGATAGTTGTATAATTGCAGGCCAGCCAATTTTTTAGCTTTGACGCGGTTTTCAACCTGTCGTAATTTTCACTCATTTAATTTAGAGTCTTTATAAGCTTTTCGAAGTTTTGCTTGGAATCTTCCGAGTGTTTGTCTGCATCTTGGTAAATTTCTTTTAGTTCTTTTATTATTTTTTCCCTATCCGACTTGAGCAGCGTTGAGGCTTCTGCGTAGGCTGTCATTACCTTTTTTTCAATAATTGGCATATTAGAGATATTGAGTAGACCCAGAATACTTACCGTTGTTTTATTGCCAAATCGATTGGAAAACTTTTCCTGTTCCTGTTTTGAAAATTTCTTGTCACCTAGATAAATCCAGAGCGCTCCCCACAGGACCGCTGACTCAATTATTTCCTTATTGGAGACATCTAGCTCATTGCCCGTGACTTTTTTAATGCTTTCGTTTATTTTTTGATCCACCGTCTTAAGATCGTAAACTCCTTTTTTATTGGTTTCAAAAAACTGGTGATATTCATGACTCATAGAGAACCAGATGAGAGCTTGCATTCGATTCAGAAAGGTGGGGTGAGTTGAGTAAAGCTGAGTCTGGTCACCCTTTACTTCCGCTAATTCTCTTAATTGGTTTAAGTATGCACTGAAATTAAATTGCAGATGTTGATCTCCTAAACCTGATGTAATTTTAAGCATAGATCTTAGAGAATATTCAAGGCTTCCCGATCCGAGAAAACCAGCTCGATCGGCTGAAATTTCTGCAGCACGACTTAAATGTAAGAAGTTTAAATACTCGGTTTTGGTTCTGGCTTGGTTAGGGCTTGGATAAAGACTGTGTTGATAATAAAAATGTGAAATTTCATGGCCTATGACATTTTGTAGCTCTTCGTTGTTGAGAAGATCGATCATTTTAGAAGTAATAATAATTTCAGCATTTGAACTTTGCGGCATCATGGAACAAAGTGCTTGAGTCTGTAGATGATTGGCCGTTATGAAAAAATTGAAATTGTTTTTTAGTTTTAATCTTTCAAAAACTTGGTCAATTGCTTTTGCAACTTTAGGAAAAATTTCTGAAGTGACCTTAACGGATGTAGAAAGAAGTGATTTCAATTGCGAGTTATTATAGCTGGTCTTTGTCTCATTATTTTGATTTTTGGTGATGGAAAGTTCGCTTAAGTTATCGAAGGTATATCTGAATTGATCTAGAAAATTCATGAATTAAGTATACTGCTTTCTTATATTAGCCGCCAGATCCCTCATTTCTCTGGCTCGTTCACGGATCGCTTTATCGCTGTTATTAGTTAAAGCATTCCATCTACTGTATTCTTTTCTTAAAACTCTAAGCTTTTCCTTTTTGTCCATATCTTTGGTGATACCAAAAATACTTTCATCAGCCTTGTCACCAAAGTCCACAAATTTGACCGAGGCCGTTTTTTGTTTTTTAATTTCTTGAAATTTTTCATTATGGAGATCAAGGGTTTTAGCGACTTTGTCGATGAATTCATTTTCTTTAGCACTGTAGGTTTGGTCTGTAATTGCAAGATTTAGTAATAAATCGATCATTTCATAACGTTCATGAATTCTAGAATTTTTCTTCAATTCTTTTAAAATAGATTCAAGATCTATTTTTTTATTTAGGGTACGCTCATAATTTGCTTTAAGGCTAAGAGATTTGTAAACATTATTTTCAGCGGAACTATCACCATCATATCTAATTTCATCTTTTATTTTTTCGAAATTTTTTTTAAGATTTTTGCCTTCCAGCTGGTTAAGGGTCAGACCTAGAGCAATGGTAAGGTCGTTATATTTTCTGCGATTGATATCTAGATAACCGGGTTGCTTGTATTCCACCTCAATTTCTGAAGACGTATAGGATAAAATTTCAGGATAATCTCCATAATCGTCAAATCCATATTCTGCATAATCATCCATTTTGAACGATTCAGGTCTGTAATTTATCGACTCACCATCTTTGGGACGCCCTTCCGCATCATCAAATTTTTGTTTATCGGTGCAAACGAAGGTTCTAAAGGATAATCTTCTTTTGCCCACTTTAGGTAGCTGCATGACGGAATAGGGGAAAGCCAATTTGGTTGGATGATCTCCATAAGGCTCTAGTTCCTTTGACTGGATCAGGTTCATGTTTCCATCTGACCAGGTAATCTCGTTGGTTTTTATGACATGGCAGTGGTTTGAAAAGTACTGATCGGTCATTCCTATGTCATCTAAAATTTTATTATATTTATCGCTGTCCAAATCGGTTACATCAAAAACATAGATTTTTAAAAAAATCTTTTTGCCGTCTGTTAAGGTTTCTAGCCTTTCATCATCTGGAAAACCTTCAAGGTTTAAAACAAAGGATTCCTTGCCCACCACCTTTTCTTTCTTAACAGTAGTTGTAAGGTATATTTTTTCTTCATCATAACCTTCGTCCTCATAACTATAATCGTCATCGGTATAATCCTCTTCCTCTGCCTCATCTTTCAAATCCATCTTCTGGATTTCTTTAATTCTTTTCTCTTTTAAATAGGTATAATCATTTTCTGCAAATTCTTTCATAAATAGTTCAACTTTTTTTTGATTAAAACCAAACAAAGTGCCAACCAATTTTTTATAGCGCGTCAAATATTCACTGAAACTAAAAAGTTCTAAAACACACTTAATTTTTTTTGAACCTCTCTTGATTTTTAAATGAATTTTTTTACCCAAGTTTACTTTAGATAATTCCCTGAACCAGTCTTGAATGAATTTTATTTTTTTTGAATTAACAGATAATATAACATCATTCTTTTTAAGATCATCATTGGCTACGTTCCTATAAATATTCCTAATTATAACTTCTTTTTTATTGTTAACCTCGATATCTATTGTCGGGCACATTTCTTTGTTTAGACTATCTTCATGAGAAATCGGAGTTATTGATTTGGTTAGAACTTTTCCTTTTCTTTCAATTACAAAAATTACTTTTTCACCCCACTTTAACTTTTTTCTTTCATTATCAAAATCAGAAACCGTTTTTATTGACACTCCATTTATTGTACAAATTAAATCATCTATCTCTAAACTTTGATCGGCCAATCCTCCAGCTTGAACAAATGTTATTCTCGGTTCTTTTGACGGGTTGTTGTGATAAAACGACCCACAACCGGTACACTTGTGATTTCCACTTAAATCACTCATTTGAATATTGAAATAGACTTCATGTTTTAATTTATTATTAAACTCGCTGAGGGATATTATACTAATGTATTTTGTAAGCTTGTTTCCTTGTCTTTCAATTTGTACCTCTGTAAATTCAAAAGTCCCAGGTTTGATTTTGGCCCTTTCAGCAAAAAATTCTTCAACGGTTTTGACTGAAATTCCATTTACAGTCAAAATTAAATCCCCTATTTCAAGTTTATTATGACAAGGGCCATTTTTTGTCACATACGTAACAATTGGTTTGGCGTCAGGATTAATTTCATTTTCTGTGATTTTTCTAAAATCGACACCAAAAATAGGTTCCTTTTTAGGATCTCCTTTTGTTACACTTGCGAACAAGCCCTCTTTACGTTTTGGTTTTTTTTTTGATTCACTTAACTTATTTTTCTTTTTGGCACTTTCTATGCTTCTCATTCCAGAAATCACAGCAAAAAAAAGTATTGCTAAAGGAATTAAAAACTTAAAATCTCGAGGTTGAAACCCTTTTTTTGTTGATTTACTTTGGTTTTTTGTAAGAGCTTCTTTAAATTTAAAAAAGTCTGAATCAATGTTTATGTTTTCCCTTGTGGGCTTATCAGTCTCGCTTTGTGAGTAGGTTGAAAATAAAAATAAAAGAATAATGAATAAAAAAGAAAGCTTAATCAATTTATGCATATTAAAATTTATTCAATCACTATATGCTCAATACTTTCATATTGTTTTTTCAGGTCTTCTGCGGATTCTGGTCTTAGCGAAACTTCGTATTTTTTCTTCGAAGATTCATCCATGAATGTGCAGTGGAGTTTTCCTGAGGTATCGTATTTGTAAGTTACTTGAATGGGACGTCCTTTAGGTTTTTTATCGGGGAATTCCAAGCGTCCTTGATGAATTATGTTTACAAATTCACGGTTTTTTTCCCGGCCTTCGCTTTGTGTAATGTCTAAAGATACCGCTTCTTGGTCGTCATAAATTGTTACTAATGTATCAGTTTTGGTTGCTGGTAACGGCGTATCACGATCGATAAGGATCATATTAGTTGTTACTTTTCTGTTTAATACCGGATCATCAGTTTGTACAAGCGTTCCCATATAAAAGTTACAAACATCCTGCATTTTAACTTTTTCAATGGCCTGTTTTTGAGCCTCGTTTAAACTTTGCTTTGATTTCAATCCTGCATAGACAGCTGCGCCTGCAGCGACAGCTTCATCGACATTCACACCTTTGAGTGGCGGCTTTTTCATTATGTTCTCGATGGTTTTTGTCACGATTGGAATTCTTGTTGAGCCACCAACGAGAAGAGTGTGACTAATGTTTTCTGGTTTGAGTCCGCTGCCATCTAACGCTTCTTCCATCAGCATCTTGAGTTTTTCTATGTGGGTTTGAATGGATTGTTCGAATTCTGATCGAGTAATTTCAATTTTCTTGGGTCCTTTTGGTCCTTCAATGACTTCAGCATGTTTCTCACGAACCGATAAAGCTCGTTTAATTTGTTCCGCCTTTTCCATATATTCAAGTTTTTTATTGGCCAGGTCCAATCCTTCACCCGTAGCCTCTTTATATTTGTTGTTCATGATATTCACGAGTTCTGAATCGAAATCTTTTCCCCCAAGCCATTTATCCCCTCGGCTAGTTATCACTTCAACTTTTTGTGCTTCGATTTCACAAACCGTCACATCGAAAGTTCCTCCCCCAAGGTCGAAGACGAGTACCTTTCCAGTTATTTTTTTCACAGCTGGTAAGCTTGCATAATAACAGGCTGCGGCAGTGGGTTCGTTGATCAATTCAATGACTTCAATACCTGCCATTTTAGCAGCATCGAGTGTGGCAACCCTTGCTTTTTCTGCAAAGAGTGCAGGGACGGTAATTACGGCTTTTTTTACATCCGATGTGTACCCTTTGAGCTTGCCTAATATAAAAGAGGAAACTTGAGCAGGAGAATAACAACCTTCCTCCGCTCCCTCTTTATCAATCCATTCACCTTTTTGAGTTGAAAAGACTACGTCATTTTCCATTTGTCGTTTGGTTTCGGTTGCAACGTTTTTTGGCGTTGCAATCAAAGCATCTAAGGCTTTGTCGCCCACAACAGCATTCTTTTCTTTTAAGTAGACTGCGCTTGCGATAATTTTTTTATTAGTATCAGTTGATGCTAATACTTCTGGATTCCCCAAATCATCCAGTTGAGCAATTGCACTAAATGTTGTTCCAAGGTCTATTCCAATTATTTTACTCATTTTTAATTTTCCAATTCATATACTTGAACTTCCGCATTTTTTAATAATATAAATTCATCTTCTTTCACTTGTAAGCGGTAGCCGGGTTTTACAATATTTGCAATCAAGTTTACTTTTGCAGGGTCTTTTGTTTTTTTTGTTTCTAAATTAGAAGAACATCCTTTTGCCTCAAGTACATTTTGGTTTAATTCAGGATTAAATTGTTCGATGCCAGAATTAGTTAAAACAATATCTAATTTATCTTTTATTGCTATAATGTAGTTTTTTGTGCGTTCATCTAAGTTATCGGATGTTTCGCTAAATTTTTTAATAAATTCTAAAATTTCAATTAGACTATTAAATAATCCTTTTTCTTTAGCCAGCTCTCCACCATCTCTGTATTTTTTTAATTCAGCAGTTTTTTCTTCCACAACTTTATTATAGGTTTTTAGAAGCTCGTTTGTTTCAATGACGTTTTCATTTATTGTTTTTAAGTTTTTCTGATTATGATCAGATTCATCATCTAATTCTTCCATTATGTGTATTGAATTTTTTCTGAGCTTCCATATTATCCAAACAGCGCAAGCTATAACGACAACCACTACAATAGCGGTATAAATAAGAAGGTTATTATCCATTTAATTTTTACCGTTTATTAATCAATATTATCCTATTAATATAACAATTTTACCAGATATATATTTATGAACTTATCAAATAATTTTTTATGTATATCAGGCCTAGATAAAATTAATAATAGTTTAGACCAATTAAAAAATAACTTTTCTATTAATAATCTAGAGATAAGCCAACTGACACTCAGAGATAATTGGAGTTTATTATCAGAACTGAAACAATTGAGATCGCTAACACTTAGAGACAGCTACATTGATTTCGTAAAATTCTATACAGCTATTTGTAGTCTAGGAAATCTAGAGCAACTCACTTATAACCATTACTGTTTTTTTAATAAAAATCAAAAAGAAGCACTTCCAGACAATTTAAAACTTCCTAGTTTAAAAATATTTAGACTAGAGTTTCCTGATGAAATAGAACCAGATTTTGACATTAATACATATTCGCAAAAGGGTTACAAACTCAGAAACAATTCAATTACTGAGGTTAGAAATTGCCATGAGGTTTTCAAAAATCTGGAAGAAATACAATTTATTAATTACCAAACTTACAAGAAGCGCATGAAAGATTATGAGGCAGATAAAAAAAAATTAAATTCTTCAATTTATTGGAATATGGATTTTAAAACCTTAAATAAATTTAAATCGATAAAAAATATTCATTTTAATGATGGCCAGCCTAATTCACTTCTAGGCGCTGGAATTCTAGAAATATTTCTGGACAAAATCCCCAAAGAGACAAAATTTAAATTCAATGGTATTTCAAGCGAAATACCCAAAGATTTATTAAAAAATGTGGCTATAAATCTGAATCACAAAAAAGAAGAAGAAACTAATATTCGTCTAGCCAAAATCCAAAAAAAAATAAAGGAGCTATTCAACGAAGATTCCTCTTTTCAGAAAGTTGTGGAAATAAATTTAAGAGGGCTGTTTAAAATTAATAACAGTAAAGATACCTGGAAAGCTAAAACAAGTAAGCTGACATCCTTGTTTTTTGATAATCAGTTTACAACAATAATATTTTCACCAGCATTTAATTTTTTAAAAATTGGTACAGATTCTTCATATGAAATAAAAAGAGCAGGATATTATTTGGAATTTTTTAAATCTCAAGAAAAAATTGAAACAGTGGTTTTTGATTTGTTGACAGACAAAGATCAGAAATGGGAAGCATTTCAATTTTCCTTTTTAGTTAAAATCATGCACGATCTACTCAAACAAAATGAAAAAATCAAAATTTATATTTTTCATGATGATTTAAAAAAAATTATTAATAACGAAAAGATTAAGAATGCCTCATTCAAAATCCATTTTATTTATCTCATTAATTTTTACTTTAATTATAAAAAAGAGTTTGACCAGAGAATTATCTTTCCGGGAATTAGAGAAAAAGAAATGTACAATTTTTACAAGAATTATATTCAGCAAGAAGTTGACCAGATTTATATTGTTGATGATAAATTTTTTGAATCTTCAAAAAAAATTAACAATATTGATTTATTTTATAAAGAAGAGCTTGCTGAATTCAAAAATCATTACCCAATTTTTTTTCAAAGCTATAGTTATGAGAAGACTCTTTTGTGGGAAAAAACATTAAAACCACCAATTACCTATCAATACCAAGAAATTTTTAGGATACTAGAAAATCCAGAATATGATGAAGATTATTTTTCTGCAATTAAAAAAGATATGCTAACTCTTGTTGTTAAAAAAAAAATTTTAAAAGATTTAAAAAATTACAATCCCGGAAATATAAGAAAGTATTACTCCTATTTCGGATCACCCTGGCATATTATTAATACACACATGGACAAAAATAGAAAAAAATATAATATTGTGGATGTTAGTGAAGAATCTGAAAATTCACAAAAAAAGCTTTCTGATGCAGCTAATAAAACCGTAGATTCTTTTATGCTATCGGGAGAATTTTCTGATGACATTAAAAAAGAAGAATTTTTAACACCACTTGAAAATTATTCATATATTAACGATCCAGGATTAAATTTCCAAGTATTAGAAAGTACGACGCATTGTTCACTTGAAGGTGTCAGACCTTGGGGCGGAAAGTACTTTCGTTTAAAAGAACTTGATAAATTTCTTCCCCTTAACAATCTGGAGTTTTTAAGAATTAGAGATTGTCTTGCCGTGGATGAATTAGACTTACCTTTTATACCCAAACTGAAATTTTTGCATTTATCACCCTCATTAAATCATCATAGCGTTCGACAAGATCCAAAGGGTGATAATTCGTTAAGGTATTTTGAAAATTTGCCGAGTTTGGAAGAGTTGCACATCAGCGGATTTTTTAGTCATTTTAAAGGTAATTTGTCCAAATCTTTTGGGGACGATAGATTCAAATCAGATCGGTGGAGAGTTATTGAAATAGATTTTTCCTCCCTTCACGAACTTAAAAAATTAAAAAAAATAAAATTAAGCAAAATAAAGGCCTCTCAATTAAATAACATTGTTGCGTTACCAGCTGTAGAGGACCTAAAAATAAATAGTGTATTTTATATAGATAAAAGCATGCGACCTGACAGTGAGGGTTTTATAGAAAAACCCATCACTGATTTGGATTTAAAATTCTTGAAAAAGTCACCAAATTTATGTGATTTGAGTTTAGAATTAGGACAGTGCTTGTGTCGAGACGAACAGAATACAGATTTACATTTTTGCTATTATAAAGGAAATGGAAACTTTATTGATTATATTACTCATCGATTAAAAAAATTGAAATTGACAATAAATTTTAACGAAAAAGACAACACAACGTTAACCGATATAATCAACAAAATTTGTAACAGATTTTTAAAACTCGAGGAGCTAACTATAAATTTTGGTATCGCCACCAATGATTCAAACTTTGATTGGGAAGTTTATAGATATAAGCGAATACCAAAAAAGAAGGAGATTGATATAAAAAAAATATCAAAAATAAAAGATCTTAAATCATTAATTATTAATAACGGATATCACTTTATTAATTACAAGATTGTAAATTTTAGAGATTTAATAAAATTAAAAAAAATAACCAATTTTAGATGTGATTTTAAAACTATTTCATTTAATGAATTTAAAGGAGCAAAAAAATTATTTCAAAATGAAAAGTATGAAAATCCAAAATATTATGATGAGGATTACTCTTACATGGAAGAAGAATATAAGAAGAACTGGACAAGGTTCGATTGGATTAATACATATGAAGATTTTGGTGATTGGCGATCTTTAGCTTCTCAATATGAAGACATAGAAAAAGAACATGATAAGCCCAAAAAAGTTATTAGAAAAAAGAAAAATTAGCATCTTGACTTTAATTAATAAGTTCATAAATTAAGTTTATTTTATGCCTTTACAAAATCTAACCGATGAAAGTTTTGAAAAAGAAGTACTAAAGTCAGGAAAAAATTTACCAAAAGGCTAGTTGACATTAAATGAAAAACCAATAAATTGAAAATTATCACATGACCACCAAAAATATCACAGATGAAAATTTTGAGACGGAGGTTTTAAAATCAAGCCTACCAACCATAGTTGATTTTTGGGCAGAATGGTGTGGACCATGTAAGCAAGTGGCGCCCATTCTTGAAGAAATTTCTAATGAGATGAATGGTCAGGTAGTTATTAGCAAACACAACATTGATCAAGAACCCAATATGCCCACAAAGTATGGAGTAAGAGGAATTCCAACCATGTTAATTTTTAAAGATGGAGAATTAAAAGCAACAAAAGTTGGTGTCACCACAAAATCAAATATTGTTTCTTGGATAAAAGAAAATATTTAGTTTAAATTTAAAATTTCCCCAGAAAAATATAAACTGCCTGTACAAAAAATAATTGCATTATCGTCTTCTTTTGCAATGTTTTTTATTGCTATTTCAATAGAATTTTCTATTTTTGAAGGAATGCCGCAAGACAATGCGATTTCTGAAAGTTTTTCTTTTTTTATAAAGTTTACTTGATTGGGAATATCTAAAGCGATTATTGAGTGAACTTTATCTTTAAATATTTGTATAAATTTTTTGTGTTCTTTATTTATCATC
>Ga0187827_10006122_pt1 | contig 13899 bp, 21 predicted proteins | sample ETNtaG_39_FD_167969 | JGI IMG/M metagenome (GOLD analysis project Ga0187827, IMG submission 167969) | Marine microbial and viral communities from oxygen minimum zone, Eastern Pacific Ocean - ETNP2014_SV_150_PacBio MetaG (Illumina Assembly) | ecosystem: Environmental > Aquatic > Marine > Hypoxic... | reverse complement strand
ATTTACCCTATCGCTTGAATCAGCTTCACCAATTCCAATAACAGCAACTTCACCTTTTTTCATAATAGAGCTTACATCAGCGTAATCTAAATTAATTAAACTTGGTAAAGTAATTGTTTCAACAATGCCTTTTATCATTGTACTAATTAATTCATTAGCCACAGCAAAAGCTTGTTGAATTGGTAACTGCCCAGCAATATCAACTAATCTATTGTTATCAATAACAATAGCAGTGTCAACTTGGTCTCTTAATTCTTGTAATCCTAATTCAGCTTTATCAATTCTAGCCTTCTCACATTCGAAGGGCATTGTGACAACTCCTATAACTACTCCTCCAGCTTCTTTAGCTAGCTGAGCGATTACGGGGCAAGCACCAGTGGCAGTACCGCCACCCATGCCTCCAATGATGAATGTCATATCACTTCCACCAACTGCTTTTTTCAATTCAGAAACAGATTCTTTTGCAGCTTCTCTTCCAACTTCTGCTTTACCTCCAGCTCCTAAACCTCTGGTTAATTCTTTTCCTAAAAGAATTTTATCATCAGCTTTAGTTATGCTTAGATGTAATGCATCAGTATTTGCAGCATAAACGGTTGCACCATTTATACCTTTATTGAATAGCCAGGTTGTAGCATTTCCTCCAGCTCCCCCAACACCAAATACTTTAATGTTGGCCTTACCAGCTTTCAAGTCGTCAAAATTAATACTATGAGATTCTAGATTACCAATTGCTTCTTTTGCAAAATCAAGTACCATTTTTTCTCTTTTTCTCTATACCTCCTTACAAGTGACTTACATCAGGTTTACCCAATGTATTTATGTTTTACGCATAACAATATTTATATATTGTGTATGTTATATATAGATGTAGGTTTTCAACTTACATTAGAACAATTAAGAGCATCACCTCTTTTATACCTCAATCGAATCACCCCAATGATTTAATTGATTATAATAAATTTTAGAGGGTTTAATTCTTTATAAGTTTTTGTGTGATTTTAATCCTAACAATGCTTATATATCTAATATTCAATTAGTATCTTATGCAAAAAAAAGGACAGATTTACATTATTTTATTTATATTAATTTTAGCAATAGCAATTTTCTTTTTCTTAAGAATTACAAAACCTGATGCAGATGCAGATAGGGCAGATATTGGTGGAGAGGTTATTAAAAAAATAGAAGAGAATCTTGGGTTTCAAGGAGTCAGAGATCCAATAGATCTTGGAAAAAGTAAGTTTTCTTTTGAAGGGTTTGGTCCTGGAAAATCTCATGAAGGCCAATTTGATGAATGGAATGGGGATATCTTTATAGAGGGTGGAAAAATAATAGGATTTGAAGGAAAGATACAAACAAACTCGGTTAATACAGAGATCTCTAAATTAGATGAACATTTGAAAAATGAGGATTTTTTTAATATAGATAAATATCCTGCTATAAAATTTATTTCTAGGGATTTAAAAAATAATCAATTAGTAGGAGATCTAACTTTTTTAGGTAGAACTAATGAGATTAGTTTTCCAGTAATAATTAGTGATGAAAGTATATCTGCTGATTTTATTATTGATACAAGCTTGTTTGGAGAAATGAGTGATTTAGCTAATGATGAGGTTAGGATATTTTTTGAGTTAGTTAAATGATTCTTTTAGTTGATTAATTTTCTCCCATCCCTTTTCTAAATTGCTGTTAGCTTTTTCTAATATAATTTCTAGGAATTTGTCATCTATTAATATTTCTCCATCTTTGATAATTGGAAAGCTTATGTTTTCACTAGACATTAATTCGATTAAAAGTTTTTTGTCTAGTGAAAGAATTCCACTTTTCTTCCAGCCGTTGTTTCTAGCTTGAGAAAATAATTTCCATTGTTTATCTTTATTGCGACAACTAATAACCACTAAACACGGTTCTTGTTTAAACATTATAATGCCTTCCTGAATTTTCTCAGCAGCATCTAAAATACCTTTCTTCAATTCATCTAATTTAATTTGTTTATGTGACCTAAAAAGAAATACATCTGGAGACTTCTTTTCTTTATCATCAATTAAAGTTATTCTTCCCGAACAACTACTTGTAGTAAAATAATTCTTATCATTATTAATTATTTTACATAAATGTTGGATAAGAGGATCAATACTACCTACATTACTTTTATCTTCTTTTTCAAGGATATCCTTTTTAGTATTATCAAAATTAAACATATTCAGAATAAAAATAAACTATTTTTAGGCTTTGCCTTCAGCAGGTTTATCTTTAGCTTTGTATTCAGTATAATGGCATCTACCACAATACTGCCTGTTATTAGCATCCATTAAGAAAATACCTGGGCCACATCTTGGGCAACTTCTTGATTTTTTCAAACTATCTCCTTCAATAGTATATTTGGCATATTTCTTGCTAGTAGGTTTATTTTTTGCTTTCTTCTTTCCTTTTGCGTCTTTACCCATGTTATATCTTAAAATTAATAGTTTTTAAAGGTATTGATAGAATTAATGGTTAGTTGATTGGTTGATCGAAATATTCTATTATGAATTTTTCCGTGTATTTTAATTTGTCTTCTAAATGTTCTTCTTTATCTATTATTTTATGATCTCCCTCTGAAAGTAGGTATCCAAAATTTTTATTAAGATAGTCCATTCTTCCATCTAAATCTTTAATATCTATCTCTGATTGAGAATATAGTCTCCTATACCTTTCTATGTTTATTTCATTATAGTCAATGTTTGTATTATCAAGAGTGGTGACCATCATCAATTTATTGACAAATACTATATAAATATTCCCCTAAGTTTTAATTAGAATTATTCTTTTGATTCTTCTTCTTTTGATTCTTCTTCTTTAATCGCTTTTGATTCTTCTTCAGGTCTATCTTCCATAGGAGCTTCTACAGGTTTTTCTTCAGCAACTTTTTCAGATTCTCTTTCTTCAACAGGAGCAGTATCTGGTTTTTCTTCAGTAGTAGTTGATTCTTCATTTGTTTCAGAAGGTTGTTCAGCATTTTCAGTAGTTTCTTCTGATGGAGTTTCTGTAGCGGTTTTGGCTTCTTCTTCTGATTTAGCTTGAGCTTCTTCTTTCTCTTTCTTTTGTTTTTTACTTAATTCCATATTTTTCATAATTTCTAAATCTTCTTTTGAATTATAGATATTAGCCTTAACTATAAATTTTTGATTACCAAATCCGCCTTTTACATTATAAACATCAATTACTTCTTCTGATTTTTTTGTTTTATTGGCAATTTGTTTTTTAGCTTCATCAAAACTTAAATTATTATCTGTTTCGAAAATTAATTCTTGCCTTTTTAATAATGCATTATTGCTATCTTTAATGATTTCCATTTAGAATTATAATTTTATAGCATAAAAGCCATTTTTATTTATTTTCAACTCTTTTGCTAATATTGATTTTTCTGGATTGATTATTTCTACTCTTCCCTTAAAAGTTTCTGAAACTTCTTTTTTACCGCAATTTGGGCAACTAGCTTCATAATATATTAATTTGCAAGTTTTACAAGCTTTATCTTTTGCCATTATGCTTTAGCCTCTTTAGTTAATTTTTTGCTACTAGCCTTTGCAGCTTTTTTTTCTTCATTTATCCAATCTAATTTTCCTAATCCTGGTTGCCTCATCGTTAATCCAATTTTAGGTTGATCTCCTTTGTATGAAATTGCAACAATTCTTGCTAAACATGGATCTCTTTTTTTCAAGACTTTTTTTGAATCTTTTCCTAGTAATGTTCCTGTTGTAGAAAATGTAACATAATCATCCATTGTTTGACTAATATGAATGACCCCTTTCATAACTCCTAAATTAATGAAAGCTCCAAAGTTTGTAATCTCTTCAGTTAATCCATGAACTAGTTCTTGTAATTCTGGTTTCCAAACTATTAATTTAAATTTAGAATTATAATACGCAGCACCGTCTCCTGGAATAATTATGCCGTTTCCAACTTCAAGAACACTTATGATTCCTATAACTTCCCCTATCTCTTTGTCGTGATAATTGGCATATGTTTCTTGCAATTGTTTAGCAACAGCATCGCTGGTCTTAAGTCCAAATAACTTTGGCTCAACACGTACATAATCTTCGACTTCAACTATATAGAACATTGTATAATTACTAAAAAATATAGGTTTAAAAACCTTTTTACCTGGTTAATATTAACTTTTTTCCTCTACTAACAAGTATGACTCTACCTAATTCCCACCTCATTTCTCTATCTAATGTGCAAACAATATTCTTGCTATTTTCTTGAGCTAATTTTATTATGGCATCGTCGACACTTTTTCCCGCTGGTTGGACTATTTCTATATTCTTTTTTTCAAGTATTTTGAGGGCTAAATCGCATGCGTCTTTATCTTTTCCTTTTTTAGCTTTAATCTTTAATCTTTTTAATTCCCCAATAACTTGTTCAGGTACAACTAAATTGAAACCTTCATTAAGAAGATTGTTAATTTTTTCAATGTAATCTAATTTTTCTTTGGCGCAATAGATTAAAAAATTGGTGTCTAAAATTACTTTCATTTAATAATAAATACGAGAACATTTATATAACTATTTATCCTCATTTTGTTTAGGTGAGATATGGAAGAACAAAAACATATTCTAGATACTTTAAAACAAGTAAGAGCTGCTGTTCAAAGTAAAGATTATATAAAAATTAAACAATTGAGTAATAAATTTGTTCACCATTGTTCAATACAGCAGGATGCGGATGTTATTTCGGTTGCAGTTATAATTTATTCTTTAAGTAAGATGCTTGAGCGAGAAGATTACAAAAGAGAAAAAAATTGGAAACAATTCTATAATGATTATTTAAGAACAATAAAAAATATGATTACTGCTCTAGAGAATAATAATCATGAAAAATTTCATAATGAAATAAAATTAAATAGAAAACTTTTATCAAAACTTTCAGGCAATTTAAAAGAAAATATGAAGGATGTTTTTAATAGGGCTAAAATTAATAAGGCTTCAAAAATATATGAGCATGGAATTTCTATGGAAAAAACTGCTAAGATTTTAGGAATAACTTTGTGGGAGCTTGCAGAGTATTCTGGAAGGACTGGGGTGGGGAATGTTAATCTTGGAGTTACAATGCAATTGAATGATAGAATTAAATTGGCAGAGGAAATTTTTAGATGAGGTATTTGATATTTGATGCAGGACCTTTAATTAATTTTTCTATGAATGGGTTATTAGATTCGCTTGAAAAATTGAAACAAAATTTTAAGGGAGAATTTCTGATAACTAAAGAAGTAAAAAAGGAAATTATTGATCATCCAAAAACTGTAAAGAGATTTGAACTTGGGGCTATTAGATTAGAACAACTTTATAATAAAGGAGTTTTCAAATTAGCAGATATTAATCCTGAAGAGGTAGATGAACTTAGAAGGTTGAGAGATAATTTTATGCAAAAAGCCAATTCTATGTTTAAAACAAAAAAGCGAGATGTCCATCTTTTAGATAAGGGAGAGTGTGCAGCTCTTGCTCTTTCAACAATTTTGAAAAGGAAAACCAAACAGGATGCGCCTTTAGTTATTGATGAGCGTACAACTAGGATACTTTGTGAGAATCCTGGAAATTTAAAGAAATTGATGGAGAAGAAATTACATACCTCTATCAAAGCAAATGTTGCTTCTTATGATTTATTTAAGGGATTTAAGATAATAAGGTCTACTGAACTTGCATATATTATTCATAAGAAGGGTTTATTTAAGTTAGATCATCCAAAGGCTTTTGAAGCTATTGTTTATGGTTTAAAGTTTAAGGGGTGTTCTATAAGTGAAAAAGAAGTTCAGGCTTTGGGTAAGATGTAGAAAACCTTTAAAACACTAATTCTTTACCAATTGCATGGGTCTGTAGTGAAATGATATCATATCGGTCTCCAGAACCGCAGTTGGGGGTTTGATTCCCTCCAGGCCCATTTAACTAATTATTAAGACAACTATCCCTAGTAGGATGTTGTATATTCCAAATAAATAAAACTTATCTGATTTAATTATTTTTATCAATAATTTTATAGTAATTAAGCTAACTAAAAATGTAATAATAAAACTTATGATAAGTATTGAAATATCAATATTACTAACAATTAGATCTTTAGTTTTTAGAACGCTGGCACCTAATATTAATGGAATAGACATTAAAAAAGAAAATCTAATTGCAGCTCTTTTACTTATTCCCTTAAATAATCCTGCACTAATTGTCATACCACTTCTACTAATGCCTGGAAGAATGGCTAATGCCTGTAATAGGCCAATAAACCAAGCATCCTTATTGCTAATATCACTCTTTCTTTCAATACTGAATTTGCTTGAATAGACAACTAATCCTGAAATAATAAAGAAAATTCCAAGATAGGTCATGTTAGAAAATAAATTTTCAATCCAATCACTTAACAAGAGTCCTGCAAATCCTGCAGGGATTAAAGCTAGAATTAGTAAACCAATATATTTTAAACTTACTTTATTGAAACTTAATAATTTTAGAACTTCTCTTTTAAAGACAAATAAAACTGCAAAGATTCCTGCAAAATGTAAAAAAACATCATAGGATAGATTTTGAAACCCAAAAAATTGTTGCATTAGGGCAAGATGCCCTGAACTACTAACTGGAAACCATTCAGTAATTCCTTGTATAACGCTCAATATTATTGCTTCAGTTAATGATATCATGATTTTCTTAAAACCCCAATATTTATAAATAATATCTTATTCTTATATGCATGGTAAAAAAAGATGTGAAGGTGAAGAAGGTTAATGTTGATGAAGCTCTTCTAGAAAATTTTGTGAATTTGCAACATGTACTTACAAATCTTGCAGTAAAATTTGAAGACTTATCTGGGAATATTTCTAGGTTATTGCAATTATTTGAGTTGTCTGCTAAAAGTTTTGCTGATAAACCCATAACTACTCCGGGGGTGGATCAGGAATTTCTAAAAAAATTAGATAGTCTTTTGGATCAAAATAAGACAATTTCTAAGGGCATTATGATGATGGAGGATCGTATAAGAAATCGTACCAAAGGGATGCACCCAATGATGAGATCTCCTCAGGCAACAAATAGGTTACCAAGACCTTTGCCTAGATAAGAGTAAAATTCAAATAATTATCAATTAAAAAATATGAGGTTCAAGTTTGTTTTTATTAAATACTAAAAAATGTCACTTCAACAATTACCCCCTAAAAAAAGAATATTATTTTTAATAGAATTAGTCGCTGAAATGGTAACTCATTCTGCAGAGGATGAAAGATTAAAAAAATTAATTAAGGTAGAAAGATTAAAAAGAAAATTAATTCCTGAACCTCCCGTAGATTTAAGCCCAATTGGCAAATCTGTAGTTTTTAATCAAGAATTTCAAAAATCTAAATCTATTAAACCTGCACGTCAAATTTTTTATAAAAAACGACCTCCTGCAAAAATTCATGATGTTTCTAAGATGACTTCCCCAAAAAATATTAAGCATTCACTTATGGGTCATCAAACAAGACCTAATGAGGAAATAATAGCTGATTTGAATAAGATAATTAATGACAAAAATGTTCAGATGATTGAATGTCCAGGGCCTGGCAGAAATATTTTGGTGAAGGTAAGAAATAATGTTAATTTAACTAAGTTGATTTTAAATGAGACTGAAATAAAAAATGTGGTTATTTATTTTTCAGATTATGCGAGAATTCCTATCGTTGGAGGAATTCTTAAGACATCTATAGAGTCTATGATGATTTCTGCAGTTATATCTGATTATGCAGGTTCTAGATTTATCATAAATAAAAGAACTCCTTATGATTTAATTCAAGGGATGTAAGATTTATATACTTTGAAATATTAGATGGCATATGAAAAAGAGTTTGTTTTTTCTAAATATGACAATTGTTTTGCTTTTAGTAACTTTAGTAATAGCTGCAGGTTCTAGTACTTCTTCAAAGACAGTTCCCTCTGATAACTTTGAGACTGATGAAGTTGCAAGGGATATTGCAGAGGATATTGCTAAGAAAAAAATTATAGAGAAACCAAAGAGTTTAACTGCTGAACAAAAAAATACTGCTAGGAATATTTGTGAAAAGAATAAGAACAGAAAAGAGAGAATAAGATGTCGGTTAAAATATATTAAAAAACATAAGGAAGAGTTTAAGGCTCCATATAATAAAGCTCCAGAAGCGTGTAGAAGGTTAGGAAAGGATAAAATGAAGAGATGTAAGCAATTCTATGAAAATTCTCAAAAATGTTATTTAAAAAAGGGCAAATATAAAAATAAATGTTTTAAACGTTTAGCTAATTTTGCTAAGGCAAAATTAAAGGATGAAAAAGAAAATAAAAATAAGAAATCAAGAGATTATGTAATATTGTTATTATATGATATTCAGGAAAAAATAGAAAAAGCTATAGAAAATGAACGTGTAGATGCAGATAAGGGTGCAGAAGCAATAGATAAGATTGTTGAAATAAAAGAAGATATTTTAAATGGAATAAAAAAGAAGGATATAAAACCAAAAATGCTTCAATTAAGAACTTTATTAAAAGATTTAAAATCAAAAATAGATCAAAATGCAAATTAAAAAAGATAATATTATATGGTGGATAATAATTGTTTTGGCAATATTAGTAGTTAGTTATTTTTTATTAGGGTCTTCTGAAGAGGATTCTAAGTATGATGATTCAGAACAGGAATCAGTTATAGATGAAATAAAAGATGAAGAATTTGAGAATATAGAAACAACGGATCAAATTCTTAATGAAATAGATGATAGCTTAGATTATTTTGATTAAATTATAATAAAAAGGAGGGAGAATTGCTTCTCCCAATCCTCTTTTTCTAGTTATTTGAAATCAAGGAGTATTTAAACGATTTAGGTTATTGAATATGAAATATCTTAACCCCCTTTTTTAAATCCCTATTTTCTTTTCTTTATATTAAAAAATACTAACTGAAATGTATTTAAACTAAATAGTATGTATCCTGATATGAATAATAAAGTTACAAAACAGAAATTAGAAAAGTATTATCAATTAACAAGCAAGGCTTTATCTATAGCTAGAAAGGCTGTTGTGAAGAGTAAGCAAACCCAGGCTAAAGAAATATTTGTAATGGTTGAAGCTTATTTGTCAGACTCTCAACATTTTCAAAAGAATAAAGAATATGTTTTAGCTTATGGTGCATTGAATTATGCACATGGATGGCTTGATGCTGGAGCAAGATTAAAAATTTATAAGGTTAGTGATAATAATTTATTCACAGTTTAGTTTATAAGAATCTGCGAAGATCTTTAAGAAATGATTTAGCAATTTTTACAGATTCAGGATCACTAATTCTTCCAGTTTTACTTCTTTTGGGTTTTAATGGGTTATATGTTTCTGATAGTGTGCCTTCTATTGTTTCCTCAGGATTACCATATACAAAAAAATGATTCCCTTTTTCCGTTTCTACTCTATGTAAGACATTATATTGACTTCTGTCGCCTATTCTAGTAATTGAGATTTCATTAGGCATTCCCCGGATATTAAAATCTATGGTTCCTTCTTTTTTATGATAATGTTGGCTTAATCTAAAATTGCCCTGAAAAATAGAATCAAAACCATCTCTTAATCTCTGTGTAACATATTGTACGCGAGTATAATCTTTCTTTGACATTCAAAATACCTGCAATCCTTGTTTAAAAACAATTGTTGTAGTCTATAAGATATATTAAAGGTAGTATTTAAATAATATTATTTCTTTGAAATTTGGTGGTGATAGTATGAAGAAAATAATTGTTTTATCTTTAGGGGGAAGTTTGATAATTCCTGATAGGGTTGATGTAAGATTCTTAGAATTATTTAAGAAAGTGATTTTGAAAAATACAAAAAAGTATAAGTTTGTTGTTGTTTGTGGAGGGGGAAAAATAGCTAGAACCTATATTGAAGGGTTAAAAGATCAACCATTAAAAAAGAAGAAATATTTGCAAAGTTTATTGGGAATCTCTACAACAAGGACAAATGCAAGATTTATGACTTATTTTTTTGGAAAAGATGCTAATCAGGGAATTCCTCATGAGATGAAGCAAGTTAGGAATCTTTTAGCAAAACATGATATTGTTTTTTGTGGAGCTTTAAGATATGAAACTAAACAGACTTCAGATTCTACTGCTGCAAAATTGGCGCGTTTATTTAATTGTGATTTTATAAATTTGACTAATGTCAAAGGATTATATGATAAGAACCCTAAGAATAATCGTTCAGCTAAATTTATTCCAGAGATTTCTCATAAAGAATTTTTGAAGATGGCTAATAAATTATCATTTCATCCAGGGCAGCATTTTGTATTAGATCAAACTGCCGCAAAAATTATTCACAAATATAATATAAGGACTTTTATTATTGGAGAGGATATGAAAAATTTAGATAGAATTTTAAATAACAAACATTTTGTTGGAACTATTATTAATTAATTATATTATTTTTTAACCTACAGATAAGGCCCCTTTTATGAAAACTTTGCTTCCAGTATTTATTAAAATGGCTACTACCACTAATATGAAGCTATGTTTTAATCCTGGACGTATTTTTCCTTCAGATAGTTTTCCTATAACTAATCCTGTGAAAAATCCTTGTACGACTATAAACCATAAAAATGGTCTTGTTAGTTCTTCAGGGGTTGCTATTTGCCCTCCCCCTCCTAATGCTCCCCCTATTTCGCCAACAACTTCATTTCCGGAAACCCCTCCCAAACTATCTGTTAATCCTGTGGCAATTGGTAAGATTTTAAATTCCATGATTAGTATGATTATTATGAAAATAAAAAATATGATGTATCCCTGTACAACTAAATTATAAATTGCAGATCTTCTTTCTTTTCTTAACTTTTCAATTTGACTTACTGATTTTACTACTGAATCTAGAATTGTTTCTATTTGTCCTCCAGCCTTTTCTGATTCGCTAATAATTGTAATTGCTCTGCTAATTGTTTGACTATTTAAATCTCTACCGAAGGTTTCAAAGGCAATCTGGATTGGAATTCCCAAGGAAATTTGGTTAGCTAATTTATTTATATGAGGATTTAATGCACCAAAATCTTTTTTCCTAATATTTAATATTGATTTGCTAATCGGTGTTCCAGATCTTACATTTTCAACTAAATCTCTAGAAAATTCAAGGAACATAGTTTCTTTCTCTCTTAATGAATTATTCTCAAAGATTAAATATAAGAAGAATGGGAAACCTCCGATAATGAATGCTATTCCTCCAACAAAATAAAATAGATTTGTACCTCTAAAGAATATAACGTCTATGATAACAATGATTAATGCCATTATCATTCCAATTATTTGAGCCTTATTTATGGGAAATCCCATAATTTTTATTGGTTTTTTACCTATTTTTTTTAATTCCATTTTATATTGTTGGTTGTTTCATTCTTAAGAATACCAAAAAGAAAATATTTAGTATAACAATAGAGAGTATTAATAAAATACTTAGTGCCTCTGTACTTAGATTAAATAAATTTCCCATTAGTCCTGTGCTCCCAATAATAACAAAAATCATTAATAAAATCATTGGAGCTGCAATTGCGACACTAATATAGATGTCCATAAATGTTTCCGAGATCTTATTATTTTTCTCTCTTTCCAGTTTATAATCAAATAACATTGTTTCAGCATGCTGATTTAGATATTCTCCTAATTCTCCTCCAGAAGTAATTGTAACTGCTAGTCCATTAAGTAAGGATTTTAGTTTTAATGAGGGTGTGGAGCGGGAAATTTTTTTTAGGGCATTAGCAGTACTTTCCCCATGGAAGTTTATTAGATTCATTAATTTTTTAAATTCAATATTGGTATACTTGTAATCTTCTCCTTTTAATATAATTTTGAAGATGCTAATTGGTTCTACTCCTGAACTGGCTATTGCAGACATATGGATTGTAACAAAAGGTAATTCTTGATCAATTCTTTTTCCTAAATTTTTTGCTTCACTTGAAGGAAAAATATAAAATAAGATTACACAGGCAGTGGGTAGAATGGGGATTATCCAGAAGAATTTTATCATTCTTAGATGAAGTGGTTCTTCTATAAGGGATATGAAGGGATATAGTGCACTTATGTCAAAGAAGAGCAATATAATAAATAAAAATATGCTTCCCAACATTACTAAAAATCCAGTAAAAAATGCCATGGACATGTAAGTACTAACTACATATTTGGAATTTATTTTTCTTAGGGATCTATTTAATTTTTTAAAGTACCCTTTAGCAACTAGCTCATTAGAGAATTTTCTGAAAAATTTATTTGATGTTTTAGCATAACTATTTGATTTTTTATGGGTGATCTGTTTTTTTTCAACCGCATATTTATCTTTAAGCTTTTTTATAGAAAATCTACTTTGACTAAGGTTTTCTAGGAATTTATTTTTATCTTTTACACTAATAACTAATGCAACTTCCTTACCTTCTTCTTGTTCATATCTGATTTTGGTAAGTTGATCCCCTCCCGTATTCTTGGTTTCTTGATTAGTGGTTAATCCTTTATATAATCCTATTCTGTTTATTAATCCTGGCAAGGATTTGTTTAATATTTTTAGTTGATTGGTTAGGAAAAAAATTACTCCTTTCAATAGTTTTTTCTCTCTTCTATCAACTTCGATGTTACTACTATATTCAAAATTTCCTATGTTTTCATATTGTTGAGAAAATGTATTTAATTCTCTAACAATTTCTTTCATCTGTCTGAGATTCTCTTTTAATTCATCACTCATTTTAACATGTTTTCAATTTGTTTTTGAGATTTTAAGATTTCTTCCTTAGCCTGTTTAAAATTAATGCTATCTTTATCATTATAGGCTTTTTCAAGTTTATCTGTAATGATTGTCATATTATCAATTAATTGTGCAATGACTTGTAATTCTTGCACGTCTTGTAATTTATCCTCTTTTTTAATTACCATATTGAAAATAAACTAACAATGTTTATTAAACTTACTTATTAGGCAAACCTAAATAATTTTCTATAAATTATTGTATTTTATTAAGCATATTTATTCCAAAGGCAGTTAAAACTGCTTCTGGATTTTTATGATATTGATTAATTATTTTTTGATTTTGTTTAAAATCAAATATTTTTCTTTTTTGCATTTCATATAATAGGCGAGACCTCATTTGCAATTCATTATTTAGAGTTTCAACAGTTTTACCAAATTTTTTGGCAATTTTTTGAAAGACTTTGCTATCTTTTTTAAAATAAAAATTATTTTCTGTTGCATTCCACATAAAAGGAGTATTTGTTAAGGCTATTCCTTTTGGGTCTACATTGACTATCTCTACGATTTCTCTTAATTTTCTAGTTTCTTGTTTATTTATTACCGCGTGAGTCATTATAGCAACAGAATCTAATATATTGATTAATGTTGGAGACAGATTAATCGGTTCTGTTTCTAGTCTTTTAATTAATGTATCTACTGAATCTGCGTGTACGGTTCCTATTGATGAATGCCCGGAGGCCATTCCTTGAAATAATACGAATGCTTCTTTTCCTCTAACTTCTCCAACAATGACATAATCTGGATTTTGTCTAAAACTATTTTTTAATAGACTAAATAAATCAACTTCACCAATTTTTTGGGAACCAAAACTTGATCTAGATACACTAGGTAACCAATTTTCTCTAGGTAAATTTAATTCTCTAGTATCTTCAATACTAACTACTCTGGCTTCTGGGGGAATAAAAAAAGCAATAGCATTCAATAATGTTGTCTTTCCACTTGCAGTTCCTCCTGAAATTAAAATATTAGATTTATGTTCTAATAATATCCAAAAATAAGCCATCATTTCTGGACTTAAGGTGCCCATATTTAATAATTGAACTGGAGTCCAGGGAACTTTTGTGAATTTTCTTATGGTGAATGTTGGGCCTCTGCTACTTACATCAGTAGTATAT
>Ga0187827_10006121_pt1 | contig 13899 bp, 4 predicted proteins | sample ETNtaG_39_FD_167969 | JGI IMG/M metagenome (GOLD analysis project Ga0187827, IMG submission 167969) | Marine microbial and viral communities from oxygen minimum zone, Eastern Pacific Ocean - ETNP2014_SV_150_PacBio MetaG (Illumina Assembly) | ecosystem: Environmental > Aquatic > Marine > Hypoxic... | reverse complement strand
TGTGGATGCACCAGGTTCTACGGTATTGAACGCTCTTGGAGGTTCGTCACCGATGTTGGTGTTCATCATCATCCTCATCGGACTCTCCGGTGCGGCCATCGTATACACCGTGCATCATTTCAAGAATCGGTTTTAGAACGATACCGGAATCTTTGAAATAATGCCTGTAGTCCGGGCTAAATGTTGTGATAAATAATTTGTATTCAACAGCGATAGTTCTCTAAAAAAATAGATTTAATCAAATGGTCGATAGCTCGTTCTAAAATATGCGGTTACTCGCAGACTTCTTCGGACTCTGCTGCACCCCCACATTTCCCTCCCGTTGGTCCTAAAATATGCGGGTGCTCGCTTCGCTCCGTCGAATCATAGATTCGACTGCCCCCTCATTTTTTACTCCCATTGGTCCTAAAAAATGCGGGTGCCGGGATTTGAACCCGAGCGAGAAGCTTGGGAAGCTCCGATCCTACCAGACTAGATCACACCCGCTTATGAGATAATAATTGCATTGGTTACAATGAAAAATCTATATTAATATTTATCCCAAGAATATTACATTTGAATAGTTGGGTGGTAATATTCAAATCTCGGAGTCTATCGACTATGAAATGACCAATTTTAATTTCACGTCAAAAATTATGAGTGTTCCAAAGAGATCAGGGGAATGCGAAAATGGGTCATTCACTAATCCCAAAGCGGTTTCTTCTCTAGAACATTCCCCTGCTTAGGAATTGCAGGGTCGTATCGTTTTCTAGTGCTGAAAAAACTCTATGCCCGCAAGCAGTACAGATTATATATCTTCCGGGAACCATCACGTATGCTCCACAACTACATTTCTGCATAGTTTCACCAACGAAAACATTAGCACAGGCATTAATAAATTCATACATCCAATTACCAATCATGAGAATATGCATTCGGGTTTTTAAGTAGGATGAATTTACCGCCAGCTGACCGAAAGGAAATTTCATCGGATGAAGTAAACGGCAACACTATTATATCTTAATCCTCTTCATTCAACTGATGATTGGTCGGTATATGTCCTACCTGGCAAAAAGATGGTACCTGCCCGTGGTCGTTGTGCTGCTGATAACGTTCTTCATGTCGTACGAGCTTAGGGGGATCAATTTTGATTTCACACCCGAAAGCTTCCTTCCCGAGAGCGGGACAGTCACCGCCAATGAAAGAATGAACGACCTTTTTCACACAGATTACAACGTGCATTATCTCCTGTTTAGCGAGAACAATGCCGAGGATGACGTTCTCACGCCTGATTCTCTTCGTCTTGGTTTTATAATATCGAAAGAGCTTGAGAACCTGGATGGTGTAAATGAGGTAAGGTCGATCCCATCTTTTTACGACAATATTCTGAAATTAACCGGTACGAATGGTATTCTGTCTTCGGAAGACGGAGACATCGAAGATATCACCCTGGCCTATCGGAAGATATTGTCCGAGAAGAACTCATCATCGTTCGTGACGGATCATCTTGGAATAGAAAATGGAACGGCTTCAAGCCTGGTTTCAGATTCGAGATTGGCTGCCGATATATTTTTATCTGGGGATTTTATCAACCGGGGGAAGGCCACCTCCATGATCGCCCTGGTGGTTCTTGAGGCAGGGCTTTCGGAAGGCGAGCGAAAAGAGACTGTGTCTGATATAGAGTCCTTGTGCAATTCCATTTTAAACGACCCGGAGTCATATTATCCTGAAAATGTAAAGGGAACTGGAGTACCATTCGAGATAGAACATGCGGGAGTGGACATTTCCCTTATGCAGACCGACGAAGAGGTTTCTGTTGGAATATATCTTCTCTCAGTATTCGCGATCCTCTTTATTGGTACTGTTCTTTTCTTCTCTTTTCGAAGATTGTCCCGTGTGATACTCCCATTGCTCACCCTTGCTCTTGCACTGGTTTGGACCTTTGGAATGGGTTTGCTACTGGGACTCGAGAACACCCCTTTGGATCTTGCCATCGTACCGCTTGTTATTGGCCTTGGTGTAGATTTTTCAATCCATCTCCTAAAACGCTACGATGAAGAGCTGAAATCGACAGAAAATAACTTGGTGGAGGCCCAGAAGTACGCATTTTTAAAATCCGCAAATCTGGTTTCGAAACCTCTTTTTATTGCTGCCTTCACCACGGTTGTCGCATTTTTAGCGAATATTTTCAGCAAGGTGGACCCGGTATTCAATTTCGGGATCCTGTGTTCAATTGGTATCTGCTTTTCACTTCTTCTGACACTTTTCGTACTTTTTCCTGTAGTTGGAGCTCTCGATGCTTACATGATTAAACGAAAGGGCTTTGTAAACACTGGAAGTCTTTACCGAGGATCGAAAACCCCATTCTTCGTTGGACGCAATATGAAAAGGATCTCCCTTTATGTAACAAAATATCCCGTATTGGTTTTGATAGTGGTGATACTCCTAACCACCCTTGGTCTGATCTCGGGAATAAATATCGACAAAGAATTCTCCGTTGACGACTTTGTTTCCGATTCCCTGCCAGCCAGAGTGACCGAGAAAAAAATCCGGGAGGAATTCCCTGCCTCGTCCAGTTCAAGGATCAGCTATTACTATGAAGGGGTAGGTACACCGGGCCCTGATCTGATCCGGGATATTGCCAAGAAGATGCTGTACATTGAAGAGGCCCCTCATGTGGTCAGAGGCAACGGCTGGCCGAGGAATGCGAGCCTTTTCAATCTGTTTTACCACGCATTACGACAAAATTCCACACTCGCCGAGAGGTATAATTTCTCAAGCGAGACCTTTCTGCCTATTGATAACTGCACTGGGGAGGATATATCGGGTCTGATAGGCTACCTTGAGGCCAATCATACTATCTACAGCGTTCTTGAAGGAAATGATTTCTCTTCCGAACTGGATGCCCTGTTGTACCGTGATACCGAGGCCAATACCTACGCCACGATGCTGACAATATATGTCAACGCTCGTACCTGGAAAAGCTCCTGGGCACTGGTTGAACAGTTGACGAGAGGATTGGAAATCTCTTCGGAACTGGATGCCGAGGTGACCCTGACCGGGTGGACCGTCATGGTGGTTGAGACTGTGGATACAATGGAAAGTTCACAGATATTCGGAACGCTCTTGGCCATTGTTTTTGCCATTGTAATCCTTCTTCTGCTATACCGCAGCTTCAGATATTCGCTGATAGGCATTTTCCCGGTCCTCATATCAGCCACCTGGATACTGGGCTTCATGAACCTTCTATCGATTCCCCTGAATGTTCTGACCATAACGGTAACTTCACTTTCCATAGGTATCGGTGTTGATTATTCCGTTCATATCATCGAGAGATTCCGAGAGGAGAAACTAAATTATGAGCCTGAACGAGCAATGAAGCGCACCTTGAAACACACCGGTACCTCGATATTCATATCCGCCTTTACCACTGTTTCCGGTTTCTTTCTGCTGCTGGCAGCCCCTCTATCCATGACCCGCGTTTTCGGATTGATTACAGGTCTAGCAGTATTTTTCGCATTTATATTATCCTGTGTTCTGGGGCCAGTAATTCTTCTGAAGAGCATTCGGAAAAATAACTAAAGTGCTTGTGACGCGGTTGCTGAAATCAAAAAATATTTATAATGGCGGCGCTTAGAAGTATACATGGTCAGAATCAATTTTCTAGATCTCAACCGTGCTAGCGGCCTCTTTGGCCTCCTTCTTTTATCAATAGCAGTAAGCCTGATTTTTTTCTCAATAGCATATTTTATCGAGGGTGCCGGGTGGTCTAACGCGGCGGAGGAAGAGGAGGAGGATTATGGTGAGATTGCAGGTAATTGGAATAGGGGAGGAACCATCGCATTGGTATTGGCGGGATTTCTTTTTGTAGGTAGTGGGGTCTTGTTGTTGAAAAATTTTCTCTATGCAAGAAAAGTTCGGGAGTTAATTGAACCGAAAAAACTGCTCTGAAACATTTTCGATCTGAACCGTCTTCCGGGCTTGCTCGCTTTAATGATGATCCCCACCGGTGCCGTCTTCTTTACCAACGGATTCATATACAAGGCGGAGGCGTGGAGATGGGAGAATGCCGCAACGAAAAGCTGGCATTGGTTCGAAGCATCCGCCTGGCATACATCGGCCATGTGGATGTATCTCATCGGTATCTTTCTTGTTTGTGGGGCTGCATTTCTACTGGTGTATAATTTCTGGGTAATAAGAAATTATAAGAGAAATCTGTTACAGGAACAGGTTGCTGAGCCCCCCGAGCCACGACCTCCGTACGGTTTTGAACATGAACCGCCCGTGGAATATTGACAATTTTCTTCATTATCGAATCATCCACCACCCTAAGAGATGAAAGTAAAGTTTCCAAAATTATTCGCTGTCTTCTTCCTCGACTATAGGTGAAAGTATCCCGACCTCTTGCTCATTCGTTTCATCATTTTCAGAAACACCCACGTTGACTGCCACCAATTCGGGGTGCTTTACTTCGTCTCCGGAGACTTCAGGAACATCCTCCGACCCTGTGTTATCATCTTCGTCGAGGAACTCTTTTGTTTCCTTTCTAGGTCCTGCTGGTGGGAGAATCCTGTTGAATAACGAGTCGAGATCCAGCTTCTTTTTTTCCGTCTTTTCCCCCTTTACCGAATCGGTGTTTTCCTCTTCACCTGTCAGTTTTTCACTCAATGCTTTGTCAAGATTGCTTTTTACCAATGTGAAGAGTTCCTTTGCTCCATGGAAATCCCCTCCCTTGAAATATTCTATTGCAGCTTCATAATCCGGCCGTAATTGACCTATGTCCAACCCTGAACCCATGGCTTTCTTGAAATCGGTATTTATCATCATGTGTAGCTTCTTAGTGTTCTTTTTTAAATCCTCGTAATAGCTGTAATACGCATCATCCATCTCGGTAATGAATGCGGTGATACTCTCAGGGACATCTTCCTCACCAAGCTTGACAGCCTTCTCTATCTCAAGGAAGCGGGATTCGTAATCACCCATGGCCATACCATATTCCTTGCAATTATTGTAAGTGTCGGCGAGCTTTTCGAATTCCGGATCGGCTGGATCCGTATCGAGAGGACTGGAAAAAACCTCTATATCATCTTCATCACTTTCTTCTGCATCGTCGAAACTTTCTCCATGGTCCACATCGATTTCCGGAACATCGTTTTCTTTTCCGTCCTTTGAGCTCCTGGATCTTATGATGAGGAATAGTATGACAACTAGTATAAGAAACAGGATACCCACCATCAAAATCCATGTCCACCAGTCCCCGCTGCTTGCCTTTTTATCGTCGGGATTGCTTCCCGATTCAATATCAGCGGGTTTAATGTTCTTTTTTGTGGGATCGGTTTTTTTCTTATACTCATGGATATTCATATACCCATCGGCATCCGCGTCCGCGTGGGGTGATATGTTACCACCGAAATAATACTCCTCCCACCTGTCGTCAAGTCCATCTTTATCCTCATCTACGGTATTGTTCCAGAAATCCGGGAGCTCATCATCATCGGCCGACGATTTTTCGATCACGTTTATCTTTAGCGTATCGATAGCGCTGTTGCCGGCACCATCCGTTACTGTAAGAGTAATCGAGTATTCACCTGATATCTTGAATCTGAAGGTAGTGTTCTCGCCGTATTGCGGTCTTTCGAGCCCGTCGTAGTGGAAAGACCAGAGGAAGCTGACTATGGCGTCGTTGTCGGTGGAATTGCCCCCGTTCAGCAAGACGGTGGTACCTTCTTCAACCCTCTGGTCATCTCCGGCATTTGCTATTGGTTTCTCGATATCGTTTACTATAACCTTCAAAGTGTCCGCAGCCCAGTTGCCTCCGGCATCTGTAACATTAAGTGTTATTATGTACAACCCTGCAATATCGAAAACGAAATTGGCGATTTCACCTTGTAGAGTAATGTTCTCGCCATTATATACGAAGGTCCAGGTAAAACCCGCCAATTCGATGTTATCGCTGGAATCCTTACCGCTTAGAGTGACTTCTTCATGTTGATCCGTTGTTATATCATCACCGGCATCTGCCAACGGTTTTGAGTCATCGATCACAGTAATGTTAAGAATATCCGTGGCCCTGTTTCCCTCTTCATCGCTTACAAACAGGGTAATTAAATATTTTCCAGGAATTTCAAAGGTGAACTCTTCAAGCTCGTCATTCAACTCGTTTTCTACTCCGTCGTAGATGAATTTCCAGCTATATTTATCGATGCCGATGTTGTCGGTACTTGATGAGCCATCAAGGATTACTTCAGTGTTCTGTTCTACAATCAGGTCTTCTCCGGCCCGGGCCGTTGGAGGATCATTATCTATCACGGGGATCTCGACCTTATCCGTCGTCAGCTCATTTTTTAGGATGCTATTGTCAGATATCTTGAAATAATAATATAATTTTGTAAAGTTCAGCTCGAGAGTGATTTCTTCTTTCCAGAACCCCGTCCCTTCATCCGTCAGTTCCCTGGTTTGATAAACTTTATCATCATGGGAATAATGGACGAAAACAGATTCTAATTTGTAATTATCCGTGACCATAATGTCAAAGGTAAATGGGTCCCCTGTGTTGCCTTGAAGCGGAGTATTGTCACTAACGAGCAAGGGGGCATCGTTGTCCGTGACAATTACCGTATTTATGGTTGTCTCTTCAACGTTGGTTCCGTCCGAGTAGACAAAATAATAGTAGAGCACAGTGGCGTCTTCCGGTATGGTTATGTATGTACTCCAGGTATTCCCCATTTCCCATCTCAGATTTTCATTGTCGTAATCGACCCCGTTGTAGGAGTAATGCACTATTGCTGATACGATTCTGACATTGTCCCCCAATTTTACCGAAAATACGAACCTATCTTTCGTGGTGGCCTTATCTTGAGTTTCATCAGCGATCAACTCCGGCGGGTCGTTATCCAGAATTTCCAACTGAGTTTCCGTTGTGAAAACATGGTTACGTCCCATATCTGTCAAATAGAACATGTAAAAGAACTCGGTGGCATCCGTGTTGATGGTTGTGGAATATGACCAGATGCCGCCCCGGGTCAGAACCATGGTTTCATTATTCTGCCAGTTCAAACCGTCATATGAATAAAGAACGTGAACGGTCACGATACCCAGATTGTCTTCGAATTCGGCCGAGAAACTTAAGGTATCTCCTGTCGTTGCCTGGGCAGGTGTATTGTCTACCACCAATCTCGGGAGCTCCGTATCCGCTCCCGGTCCCGCGTAGAACAATGGATACCGGTCGGAACCGTTTGCCGGACCTGATATGTTGTATGGCTTGTTCCATACGTGTTCGTCATTGGTGGCCTGCGGATACAGGGAAGAATAATTATCCCAGAAGTTTCCCTCGCCGTTACCGTCATCCCATGAGTTGTTCAGTCCGTTATCGTATGCCTGGTAGCTGCTGCCGTTGTTGTACAGGAAATTATTGTGATGGATCGTGTTATGCCTGGAATTGGGATCCGTAATATTAATCCCGTATTCAGTGTTGTTTATGAGATTATTGAATATCAACGTGTTGTTATGGCTTTGGTAGATGAACAAACCGAACCGGCTTCCCTTGAGGCTGTTGTTTTCAACAGTGTTGTTAAAGCAGCTATCATAGAGAGTCATCCCATAGTATTCGTTATTATTACTTGTGTTGTTATCGATCCAGTTATAGGCGGAACCCGCCTTGATGATAATACCGAAATAGTTATTGACGCATGTATTCCATGAGATATCGGATAGTAATGCGTCCTCTACATATATACCAGTCTGGCTGTTGTTCCGGCATTCGTTATCCCATATCACACCATAATAATCGAGGATGGATATCCCGTTCCATGTGTTGTTTATACATTTGTTGCTCACGAGATCCGAGTATGAACTGATGAGATAGATGCCGTTATCGCGATTATTGGTGCACAGATTCTTGGATAGTGTACAGGAGTCCGAATAGTCCAGATAAATCCCTTCGAAATTACGGCTGCAGGTGTTCTTTATTATCAAGGAATCGTTGGATCGATCGAGCTTGATGCCGTTATTCTGGTTATCCGAAACCGTGTTATTATATAATTTATTGGACGTCGAATCTTCTATCAGTATGCCGTCTATACTTCGGTGAACTGTATTGTTCTCTATCTTATTCCCAGAACTTGAATTCAGGAAAATACCATTTTCCAGGTTATACGAAACGAAGTTCCAGTGGATGTAGTTATTATTCGAGGATACGCTATAAATACCGTTTTTCAGGTTATCCGAAGCAGAGTTTCGAATGATCTCATTGTTGTTCGATGATTCAGAATAAATACCATTCTTTTGGTTATTGCTGCAGTTGTTATCCTTCAGAGTATTATTTACAGAGGATACCAGTAATATTCCGTTTCCACCGGTCTCAATACAGGTATTCTTGGAAAGGGTGTTTCCATCACTCGTTTCCAGATGTATTCCTCCACTACCCAGGAATGAAATATCATCAATATACCAGCCATCGAAGGTCTCGGAACCGTCAGTTTGCAGTCTGAAACGTATCTGTACACTGCCGGAATACCCCCCAAGAGATATTTCTACTAGTTCCCAATCATCCAACGTCCCGTCATAACTTGCAAGGGAATCCCAGCTTATCTCATCATCAGATATCTCCAGATAACCCGTGTCCCAACCTGCTTCAATATCATACCAGTGCCAAAATGATAATGTTGTACCTTCATGAAGATCGAATTGAGGGGAATAGAGGGAGCAATCCCCGTTATCCTGATATTCACCGAAGAGCTTGGTTCCCCAAACGTTATCTCCGCTCAGAGTAGCCCATGGTCCGGAGTACGGGAAACCGCGCTCCCAGGTATCCCCGGTCCCTCCGTGTGTCCATCCATCGTTCGAATCGCTTTCAAGATCCTGGTAATCGTGATTCGTAAGCGAGATATTATCGATGTACCAACCGGCGAGACCGAGGTTTGCATCGCTCGTGACCCTGAATCTTATTATTATATCGCCCGAATAATCATTGAGCCCGAGATTTTCAAGAACCCATCCTCCCGAAGAGCCGGTGAAAGAATTCAGCCGGTCCCAGGTTAATCCCCCATCACGGGATATCTCCACCCGGGCAAAATCCCAGCCGTTCTCCATATCGTACCAGTGCCAGAATTCCAAGGATGTATCCTTCTCAACATAAAACTCTTGGCTATAGAGTGAAAAATCAGCATTATCGGGGTATTTTCCAGCAAGGTTTGTTCCCCAAACGCTATTTCCTTCGTAAGCGGCCCCCGGTCCAGAGGTGGGAGAATTCCTTTCCCAGCAATCGCCAAGGCCCTGATGTATCCATCCTTCGTCATTATTCTTTTCGAAGCCAGTCATACCCACGAAATTCCATACTGTGTCGACATTATTATACGAAACATCGTTCTCCACAAGAAGATTCATGTCGGAATCCTTCAGGTAAATGCCATATTCTAGATTGTCCGAACAGCTATTATTATATAATGTATTATTAATAGAGCCGTCGAGATAGATTCCGTTTTTCGTGTTAGATGTACATGTATTATTCTCGATATCATTATCTGCCATATTATTGAGATAAATACCATAAGTGGATGAGCTGATCGAATTGTTATCCAACCGATTATGGGTTGTGTCCATCATTGAAATTCCAATTAGTTCATTTGCGTCGATATTATTTCCGGATATCCCGTTGTGGGTTGTATTTAGCAAAATTGTTGAATATCCATTCAATTGAAGAACGTTATTTTTTGAAAAGTTGTTATTTAGGATTTTATTTCCATTACTATCGAAATGTAACCAGATGCCATAATAGTCATTTTCTTGGAAGGTATTCTCAAAGATGTTATTATCGTTACTATCCTCCTTCAACTCGATTCCAACTGCATTATTCGTCAAATTATTATAGAAAATAGAATTATTCGAGGCATCGTTCATACAAATACTTGTTCCGAGATTATTGATAATATTGTTTTTCGTTATATTGTTGTTGTCTCCTTCAAGCCAGAAACCGGGAAAGTTTTTTGGAAACCCTACCTGATTGTTGGCTTGGATGAGATTTCCAAGGATATCATTGTTAACGCTCCCCCCCTTAATTCTTAATCCATGGTAATCGTTTGACTCAAGTATATTCGATTTTATGGAGTTATTGTTGCTATTATTATCCAACTCTATTCCTATTCTATCATATGTACAAATGCACTCGTGGATTGAATTGTTACAGGAATCCACAAGATATATACCCCAATTTTTCGTTTCGATTATTTTACTGTTAGTGATAGTATTGAAACACGAAGAATTCATTTCGATTCCATAATTCCCATTCTTGACGGTAATCCCGCTAATATTATTATTGTCGCTCACAATTTTCAACCCAGATCCGAATAACCAATTACTGTCAATTATGGTAGTGTCCCTGTCTTCACCCGTCAGATTTATCGTCTTCCCGGAGATCACGATGTTTTCTAAATATATCCCAGAATATACATATATTGTATCACCGGTGATCGCTGCATCTATGGCACTCTGGATCGTCGTATGATCCCGTCCTCCGCTGTCGTCCACAGTTATTGTAGTGCCTTCTACCGCACCAATCAGTCCAAGTTTCTCTCCTAAAGGAATATCGATAGCGACCATAAGTGATCCAAATAATATCAAGCCGATCCAAATCGATATTAATCTCTTTTCTATGTTCATTAATACCACCTATTAAAATTATCTACATTATGCCATACGTTAATATTAAAACGATATATAAACGATTCGCTTTAACGAAAATACGGTTTATTCGTTGGATTTTCATTCCTAAATGGCTTCATAAAGTTAATCCTTTACCATAGCCAGAGGATCGCAGCCCCAATGGAAAATCCGAATATACCGATGAACATTGACATGGGTAGACCAGGTAATATCTTGTTTCTCTCCAGCATCCGTATAGTTATCACGAACCCTGTTGCTATACCGATGAAAGAGAGACCGAACATTAATATCGGTGCAAATAATCCAATTTTTTCGTAGTAGCCGGCTCCGAACTGGAACGAATGGCCCACGAGCATGGAGTAGAATACCAGATCTCCAATTCCAAGGTCCCAATGCTCAGTATTGTAGGTCATGGATTTCATCAGGTGCTCCGCATCCATGCCCTTTTTTGAAAGGAATCTCTTTTTCCTCATATTCATCTGCCGCCCGACCACGAATGGAATAACCGGGCTCAGCCCCTCCTCGTCCCTTTTAATTAAATTCTTTTCTCTCCCTCGCTGACCATGCCTCTTCTTATTTGCGTGTGATCGGACCGGTTCTTGTGACTCCTCCTCATTGTCGAATTTCCCGATAACATCCACGACAAGAGCAGTAACGCCGGGTATAATGCTCGCGCGATTGCAGCTATGACAGGTCACGCCGTCGTCTCGGCCCACCTTCACCTTGTTCGATCCACAGAAAACGCAGATAATATTATTTATCTTAAAAGCTTCCAAAAGGGCTTCGTCCCTCTTTCTGTTTGTGTTGATACGTTTCATTCTCTCTTTTCGATCTTCTTCCGTCATCTCGATGATGCTTTTTATGGGCCCGCGTTTGACAGAATAGATGTCGTAGAACGAAAGGCCGATAAGCATGAACATCACAGTCCATGTCGGCAGTATCACGGCGAGGAATGCTCCCATGAGTCCGCTCAATAACAGCAGAAATCGGTTTTTCTGGGCACCTTTGAACCTTCCGGATAGGATGATATAGGTCATTACGATACCGATGGCTAAGGAGGAAAGGAACAAGGGAAGTTCAAAATTAGCCTGGTTGAAAACAAGAAAGAAAGGATCTGCAGTGCTTCCACCCAAGAAAGAAGAATATACCAAAAGACCGCTTGAATAGTAAATTATGTCTTCGATTAATATGATAAGGAAGAAGAATAGAATGAAACCGCCTGAGAGGGACAATGCACTACCGAAAAGATATTGAATGGCGTTTTTTTTTTTGTATTTAAATAGAAGGAATATCAAAAATCCCCCAACGATGGCGATTATCAGGAATATTGCGGCATTTGCAAGCCCCGCAGAGGCCGCTCCTTTTCCACCGCCTTCTTCGGAGAACACGGTTGCTGTGAGGGTGAAACTGGAAAGAACGGTAATGAGCACTAGAAAGGTTGCGATAAAAACGGCCATTATTATGGGATGAATGAACTTATAGCCACTGACTATTCGTTTTCCGATAGCCTCTATCATCTGAAATGCCTCATCTTCTTTCGACCCGAAGGAAGATAAATCTTGGATTGAATATAAAACCACCTGTCAAATAATTGCTAATGAATATTGGCTGGTTAAGGGATTTTTCCCATCGGTAATCCTACATAATGAATCATATTTCCATTTTATGGGGCGATGACCCGGATGTATACACCGGTTCCACGAGGACATATCTTAAAACTGACAGGTTCATTAAAACCTTCTATTTCGTCATAAAGATATAGAAGTACTATAAACTTTAAATAAATAAAAAGGATTACCGGAATATCATTATCGTCTGAAAACCAAATATATGGCGTACGGACGTTAAGGTGAGGTAAGGAAAACTCTTAAGGAAGGTGTGTAAAAAATGGAAAGTAGTATAAGAAAGACTATTGTACTGTCATTAACAGCATTGATGCTGTTCTCGAGCATAGTGCTGTTCAACAATTGGATTGCCGACAATACCGCCGGTGCAAAGGGGCATGATTTGGGGATTACGGGTGATAATGTTGTATGGGCTGCTGCGGATAATCCCCATTATGTCGACGATAATATAAACATTACTGGCAACCTGACAATTGAGCCAGGTGTCATTATAAAAATGAATAGAACTGGAGGAAATGTTTCCGCTATCACTGTGAAAAGTGGTGGAAAGCTGGTTATTAATGGAAGCTGGAATAGTCGTGTATCGATCACTTCTAATACCACAACGCAGGGAGCTGGGAATTACACCGGCATAGTAATAGAGAGCGGTGGAATTGCATACATCAATTATACTAACATATCACATGCCACCATCGGGGTTGATATCGACGGAGGAAACACAGAAGTCAATTATTGTATCATAAACGAAACCTCGGATTGGGGTATAGAATTTACAGGAAATGGAGCCCCCTACATATTAAACACTACGATATATGATACGGGCTCTGGGGCAGTGGGCGACGGTGGTATAACCATCGGGGATCAGGGCATAATAGATAGATGTACGGTATACAATTCCATGAATACCGGGATAAAAGTGAGTGGGGGCAGCCCGGTCATAGCGAATTCTTACATTCATAATGCGTCCGGTAATGGTCTTCGGCTCACCGGGTCGGCTGCGCCTTTTGTAGATAATTGTAACATTTCTAATTCAGACAACTTTAACATATATATCTCCGGTACCACCCGAGATATTACCTTTTACAACACTACTATCGGCTATCGTGACGGTGGTGTTGGAGATACCATTAAAATTGACGCTGCCGGTGTATATATCAACCTGACACTTCTGAATTCTTCCTTCGTTAACAACACCTTCGATGTAGATGCAGACGGAAATATTTCAATCAATTATTATGTTAATGTATATGTAAATAACTCGGCGGATGCCCACATAACCGGTGCAACGGTTAATATGGTGCATAATGGTTCGATCGACTTCACCGGAACAACCGATGGTAATGGAAAGGTTTGGTTACAGGGTACCCATTTTAACTATAATAATACCGGGGATTGGATAATAGGAAATTATACTGTCAATGTGACCCATCCCGATTATCAATCTTCCGAACAGAATACGTATGTTGATTCATACCAGGCTTTGGATTTCCAGTTGACCGATACGGCTAACCCCGTAGCCGATGCAGGTCCCGACCAAGCTGTTAACCAGACCGATCTTGTCACCTTCGACGGCAGCGGTAGTACCGACAATGTTGCTGTAACGAACTACACCTGGAACTTCACTGACGGCGGTGCG